>Ga0207667_10000039_pt1 | contig 278843 bp, 256 predicted proteins | sample KBSCornC52_FD_184301 | JGI IMG/M metagenome (GOLD analysis project Ga0207667, IMG submission 184301) | Corn rhizosphere microbial communities from Kellogg Biological Station, Michigan, USA - KBS Corn C5-2 (SPAdes) (version 2) | ecosystem: Host-associated > Plants > Roots > Rhizosphere > Soil ...
ACCCGTGCGCCACTCTCATCCCGACCGAGGTCGGGAATCCCGTCCGACTTGCATGTATTAGGCCTGCCGCTAGCGTTCATCCTGAGCCAGGATCAAACTCTCCATTGTATAATGTTCTGTCTGATTTTCCTGACCCTATTATTAATAATAGAATCTGTAAAATTTGGTGAGTGGTCAATCATTGAATGGCGAGTGGTTAAACCCTCCTTCCGCTTCTTCCTGCCCACCGTTGTATTCTTTTTACAGTATCCCTTCTCTCTTTTTCATAACTCGCTTTGAGAAGCTTAAAGCTTAAAGCTTAAGGCTATCCCGATTTTTATCGGGACTGCTTTTACCTTTTCGCTTTCAGCTCTTTCTGCTGTTACGCTACATGATTATCTATACTTTTTAAGAACTTATCGCCTTCGCCGTCACGGTTCAGACTTTATTTTGTTATCGCCCCAAGGCGATTACTTTTTCAATTTTTAATACTGGAAATCGCTTCCGGCATTCGCCCTATCGGGCGCCCCTTCTTTTGGGACTGCAAAGGTACGAACCTTTTTTGTTCCCGCAAACTTTATTTTTTTTATTTCGAATGCCCTTTTCCCGTAGGCGCTTCCTCATTTGCGGGCTGCAAAGGTACATATTTTTCTGCATGCAGCAAACAGTTTATTCAAAATATCGATAGTGTAATTGTAACACCATGCTAATCAGGGCGAAAAATTTGTTCATAGTTGATGGTTCATGGCGCATAATGAGAAACGTTGATTAGGTGAAGTGAGAAATGTTAATACTATGAACCCGGACCATAATTAATAGATTACAGATAGCCTGGCTTTTACACATATATCGCTAAACAATTATCGTTGTCCGCCATTTTGCCATGAACCATGACCTATGAACCATGAATCAATAAACAATCGTTAAAAGATGTTAAATCACACCTATATATATCACGCGGGCAAAACAAGCTTTATATATTAGCAGCTAAAATTATAATTGACCGTTTTATTTTATTACCTATCTTTGCAAAATGTTTAAAAAACAAAAACTGTTATTGGCCGGCGTATTTGCCTTGTTGATTGCGTTGGGAAGTTGTAAAAGCAAGTACGAAAAACTCCGCACCAGTAACGATAATGCCAAAAAATATGCTGAAGGCATTAAATACTATAACAAAAAAGACTACACCAAGGCGCTGGGTTTATTTGATGAACTAGTAACACGTTACCGCGGACGGGCCGAGGCGGAAGACCTGTTTTATTATTACGCCTATACAAATTATAAATTAAGGGATTATACCTCTGCAAGGTATCACTTTAAAACATTTGCCGATACCTACCCATCCAGCCCGAGGGCGGAAGAGTGCAGGTTTATGTCGGCTTATTGCTACTACCTTGATTCGCCTATTTATTCGCTCGACCAAGAAAATACCACCAAGGCCATTGAATCATTGCAGTATTTTATAAACCTGTACCCAAAAAGTGACAGGGTTGCCGAAGCCAGCAAACTGATACAAAACCTTAGGGATAAACTGGAGGAAAAATCATTTGCAAATTCAAAGCTGTATTATACCATCGAGGACTACCAGGCGGCGGTTATTGCATTTGGCAATACCTTGCGCGATTATCCGGATACAAAATATGCCGAGCAAATTGAGTACCTAACCATCGGGGCGCAATACCAATATGCTAAGCACAGCGCAGAAGTCCACCAGGAAGAACGTTACAACCAGGCCATAGCCTATGCGCAGCAGTTTATTGATAAATATCCGAATAGCAAATATATTAAAGATGCCAAGGATTATATAAAAGCCAGCAACTCGGGTATTGCCAAAACCAAAAGCATCCTTGCCGAGGCTTTAACCAATCCAAGGGTAGCAAAAAAAATAGCTTCAAAAAAAGATACCGTTATAAGTCAGCCACCATCTGAAAAAGGGAATACAAATCAAAAGATCCCAAATTAAAATTAATATGAGTACAAACAATAATATTACCAAGCCTGCGGTAGCAAGCAGCACAGTAACCCGCGATTTACGCGACCTGGATGTAAAAACCGGCAATATTTACGAGTCGCTGGTAATTATGTCGAAAAGGGCAAACCAGATTTCGAACAATGTAAAGGAAGAACTGCATCAGAAGCTTTCGGAATTTGCATCATCAAACGATAACCTGGAAGAGGTTTTTGAAAACCGCGAACAGATCGAAATATCCAAATATTACGAAAAACTGCCAAAGCCTTCGCTGGTAGCTATCCAGGAATTTTTGGATGATAAGATCTATTACCGCAATCCGACAAAAGAATAACCCCCCCGCCTCCGCCACCTGGCGGAGAGCAGAAAGTTTTTATATAACAAAAAAGCTCCCTATGGGAGTTTTTTTGTTAATTTTAAAATTAAAAATTCCTCTTTAGGAGGTAACGGCCTGGTCTATGCTACAGGGTAAAAACATCACTTTAGGTATATGCGGAAGTATTGCTGCCTATAAATCAGCATTGCTGGTTCGGCTACTGGTGAAAGAAGGCGCTAATGTCCAGGTGGTTATGACGCCCGATGCGACCAATTTTATCACGCCCCTTACACTCTCTACGCTATCAAAAAAACCGGTCCTGATCGATTATTTCACACCAGAAAACGGCGAGTGGAACAATCACGTGGAACTGGGTTTATGGGCCGACCTGGTCATCATAGCGCCGGCCAGTGCAAATACTATCGCAAAAATGGCCAACGGACTATGCGATAATTTATTAACAGCAGTTTACCTTTCGGCGAGATGTGAAGTGTACTTTGCGCCTGCGATGGATTTGGATATGTGGAAGCATGCCGCCACCCAGGCAAATATCAGCAGGCTGCAGTCATTCGGAAATATTTTGATCCCGCCCGCCAGCGGCGAGCTGGCCAGCGGCTTACAGGGTGAAGGCCGCATGGCTGAACCCGAGGAAATAGCGGCCTTTTTATCGTCGGGCTTAAAAAAAAAACTCCCTTTAGACGGTCAGAAAATACTGGTTACAGCGGGGCCGACCTATGAACCCATCGACCCTGTGCGCTTTATAGGCAATCACTCATCCGGCAAAATGGGTTTTGCCATAGCCGATAACCTGGCACGGCTGGGCGCCGATGTTACCCTCGTAACAGGGCCTACGGCACAGGTAAGCAAGCAACCGGCGGTTAAGCGCGTAGATGTTATTTCAGCGGGCGAAATGCTGGAAGCCTGCCTGCTTTATTTTAAAGATTCAGCTGCCTGCATCATGAGCGCCGCTGTGGCTGATTATGCCCCGGCGAAAGTATCGCTACGAAAAATTAAAAAAACGGATGCGGCTCTTAACTTAGAACTGAAAAAAACAGCTGATATATTGAGCACGCTCGGCGCGCAAAAGAAAGACGGCCAAATACTGGCGGGTTTTGCCCTGGAGACTGACGATGAAGAAAAAAATGCAATTAAAAAGCTGCAAATGAAAAACCTGGATTTTATTGTATTAAATTCGCTGAATGATGCCGGCGCTGGTTTTAAGGGCGATACCAATAAAATAACTATTATCGAAAAGAACCTGAAAAAAACCGTTTACGCACTTAAGAGCAAGGATGAAGTGGCGGCTGATATTTGCAACAAAGTTATTGAGCTGATGAAAAAATGAAAAAGCTGGGTTTGTACATATTATTTTTTTTAATAACGGGCGCTGCAGCCGCGCAGGACCTGAATGCAACGGTGCAAGTGTTGTCGCCTAAAATACAATCCACAAATAAGCGTATTTTCCAAACGCTTGAAACCGCCATGAAAGATTTTTTGAATGGCCGCAAATGGTGCGCTGACCAAATTTTACCGGCCGAGCGTATTGAATGCACTTTTATATTTAATGTAACTACCTGGGATGGCAGCAGTAATTTTAGCGGCGAACTGCATGTATTATCATCCAGGCCGGTTTTTAATTCAACTTATACCTCAACGCTGTTAAATGTTTTGGATAAAGATGTTGATTTCAGCTATACCGAAGGGCAGACCATTGATTATACCGATCAAAATTTCCAAAGCAATTTAAGTTCGATAATGGCTTTTTATGCCTATATAATTATAGGTATGGATTATGATAGCTTTTCGCGGTTTGGCGGTACGCCATATTTTGCAGCCGCCCAAAATGTAGTTACCAATGCTCAATCCTCTTCGGCAAAAGGCTGGAAAGCATTTGACGGTTCTATTAACCGCTACTGGCTCTCGGAAAACCTGAACAATAAGGCCTACCAGTCATTGCGAAGTTTTATGTACGATTATCACCGTAACGGGCTCGACGTAATGTCGGAAAATGCCGGCAAAGGCCGCAAAGTGATAACAGATCTGCTTAACTCGCTCACCCAGGTCGACAGACAGCGTGTGGGCGCCATGTTACCCCTGGTATTTTTCACCGCCAAAAGCGATGAGTTTATAGCCATCTATAGCAAAGCCCCCCAACAGGAGAAAGTTGCCGCCATGAATATTCTTAACCAGGTTGACCCCTCAAACGGGTTGAAGTACCAGGCGCAGCAAAAAGCGAATTGATTTCGGATTTTGGAAATTGGGATGTCGGATTTTTTTGAAGAATACCTTACTTTGAAACGATGTCAAAGCGCCACGATAAAGAAAGCCAGGGAAACCAATATGATAAGATATTCCGTGAAAATATGGAGGCTGCTTTGCCTGGCATTATTGAGCATTTGCTTGGATTGGACATAGTGCACAGTGAGGAAATCCCGGATGATATACAGCATACCAAAGAGCGGAAACCCGACCTGCTCAAAAAAGTAACAGATAGTTCAGGTAACGTTTTTATACTTAATATTGAATACCAGGTAAAAAGTGAAAACGAAATGGTCTATCGTATGGCAGAATACATGATCATGCTGCTGCGGAAATACTCACTTCCCGTTAAGCAGTTTGTCCTTTTTATGGGCGCAGGAAAAGCTGTCATGCCAACGGAGATCACCGATGACCGGCTCAAATTCAGTTACCAACTAATAGCGCTTTCGGAAATTAGTTATAAACTATTTTTAAAATCTGACAAAACCGGGGAGAAAATATTGGCAATATTAGCTAACTTTGGGAATGACGGCGAAGATTTGGCCCTGCAAAATATTTTAAAGGGTGTGCAGGCAGACGCTCAAGGTGATTTTGCAGAAAGCCGTTATTTTGAACAATTGCGAATTTTGGCGCAATTACGTAAATTAGATATTAAATTTGCAGAAGCTATGGAATCGATAACAAAATTTTTCAAGGAAGAAAAAGACCCGTTTTTCCGCAAGGGCGAAGCAAAAGGCAGAAAAGAAGAAGCTATTGCCATTGCCGGCGAAATGAAAAAAGATGGCATCCCTGCTGACCAGATTACCAAATTCACTAAACTTTCTCTCGAGCAAATAGAAAAACTCTAGTTCTTTAACCCTGGCGGCATCGCTTTCCATTTGTTTTGTGCGTTCCGTAGAACGACAAAATTGATAAAAAAGCTCAATTTTATCCCACCAACCAAGCCTTTGACTTTTGCCTTTCAGGTTTCACTCTTTCCTTGTAACATTCCCCTACCTCCCCGCGTCTTTTTAGCAGCGACATCGGGATAATCATTAAAATCTTTTAATCCCGGTAAAAAAATTTAAAAAATAATTTGCAAATACGAAATCTATCGTACATATTTGTACGAAGAAATTCGTATAAGATAAAACCATGGAAATAAAACCAACAGAAAGCGAACTGGAAATATTGCAGGTGATATGGAAGAAGGGGCAGTGCTCAGTTCGCGACGTACATGAGGAACTGGCAAAAAATAAGGATGCCGGCTATACCACCACATTAAAATTGATGCAGATAATGCACGACAAAGGTCTGGTGGAGCGCGACACTACCGCCAAAACGCATCTTTATAAAGCAGTGATCACCCGCGAGCAGGCACAGCAAACGGCGCTGGATAAAATAATATCCACCGTGTTTAAAGGTTCCACTGCGGATTTGGTAATACAGGCGCTAGGGCACCACCGCGCATCAAAGGATGAGATAGATGCGATAAAAAGTTATTTGGAGAAGTTTGAGGAATAAAAAGACCATGGTCGATGGACCATAGTCCATGGCACATGGAGGGAAAGACATCATTAAATAGACTATCATCCATGGTCCATGGACTATCGACAATCGACTAAAAAACAAAAACAAACACAATGGAAACAATACTATTCAATATCGGCCAGGTTTTGGGAATAACCATCATCCATTCGCTTTGGCAGGGCTTGCTGGCCTGGTTTGTTTTGCGCATCATTTTTATCAGCGCGCCATCGCTGTCTCCCGCAAAAAAGTATAACCTGGCTGTTGCGGCGATGTTGTGTGTTTTTGTGTGTTTTGTTTATACCTTATATGCTGAAGTAGATGATTATAGCTGGGTGACATTAAAGCCCGGGAATGTGCTGCCGGTATTGCCTTATCTAAACCTGGCCGGTAATACCCGTCTCGAAATACCAAATCAAACTATCTATCACGTAGTGTCGGCGTATCTACCCTATCTGTCGGCTTTATATATTGCGGGATTGCTTATTAACCTGTTGAAATTTGCCGGCGAGTGGGACAAGATCAGGCAAATAAAACAATCGGTGCTGCCTGCCGGCCAAATGCAGCAGTTTATAAATACCTTTTCCAAGAAGCTGGATATAACCAAATCCATACAACTGAAATTCAGCGATATGATCGACGTGCCATGCATCACCGGCTATTTTAAACCTATTATTTTCCTCCCCGTATCATTGGCTACTTATTTGTCGGCTTGCGAGATCGAGGCCATCTTATTGCATGAGCTTGCCCATATAAAAAGAAACGATTACCTGGTTAACCTGCTGCAGCAGGTCATCAGTGTGGTGCTTTTCTTTAACCCCTTTGTACACCTTACTAACCGTGTGATAAACCAGGAAAGGGAAAATGGCTGCGATGACCTTGTGGTCGAAAAAACCAGCAAACCCCTGATCTATGCGCGCGCCCTTCTGAAGCTCGAAGAAAGCAGGGCATCAAACCTAAAGCTGGCGCTGGCAGCAACAGGAAAAAAGTATCATTTATTAAACAGAATTGAAAGAATCATGAAAACAAAAAAACCAATCGGCAACGTACGTCACTTGTCGTTAGCAATATTTTTACTCATAGGGAGCCTTGGCAGTCTTGCCTGGTTTAACCCAAAGGCCGCCGATGCCAAAGCACACATCAAAACAGCAAAACCAGGTATAGCACATAATTTAACCGCAGTTGCAGCCTCATCGGACACTGCAAAAGCTTCGGAGAGTGCCAGCCTAAAGGATGCCAGGTACGAACTGGTTAACGATACCACAAAGCGCAAGCACAAAGGGAAGATTGTGGTTACCGATAAACATGGCAGGAAAAAGGAATATGGCTCCATTGATTCATTACCCCCGGAATTGAAAAGCCAGTTTGAAGCGATAAGGAAACAGGGCGAAGAAATGCGGAAAAAATTCGAAAGCCCTGAATGGAAAGCCCAAATGGACGCGATGAAAAAACAGGGCGAAGAGATGAGGAAAAAATTTGACAGCCCTGAATGGAGGGCCCAGATGGATAGCATTAAAAAACAGGGCCAGGCGATGAGGAAAAAGTTTGAAAGTTCCGAATGGAAGAACCAAATGCTGGCCATGAAGCGGCAAGGGGAAGAAATGCGGAAAAAGTTCAATAGCCCTGAATGGAAAAAAAGCATGGAGGACATGAAAAAACAGGGTGAAGAAATGCGTAAAAAGTTCGATAGTCCTGAATGGAGAAAAAGCATGGAGGATATTAAGAAAGAAGGCGAGGAAATGAGAAAGAAATTCGATAGCCCTGAATGGAAGAAAAGCATGGAAGACATGAAAAAACAGGGCGAAGAGATGAGGAAAAAGTTTAACAGCCCCGAATGGAGAAAAAGCATGGAAGATATGAAAAAACAGGGCGAGGAAATGAGAAAAAAATTTGAAGGCCCCGAATGGAAAGCCCAAATGGAGTTACTCAAAAAACAGAGTAAAGAAATTGAAAAAAGCATGAAGGGTTGGAAATGGGATTGGAATGATTCGCTAAAAACAAGCAGGGATACGGTTAAGAAGTAGTGCAATTTTTGTCCATGGTCGATGGACCATAGTCCATGGCAATAGCGATAAACAAAATTCAACAATGGCTATGGACTATGGACCATGGTCCATGGACTAACAAGCACAACAATGGAAAACATACTATATAACATCAGCCAGGTTTTAGGGATAACCATTATCCATTCGTTATGGCAGGGGCTGCTGGTCTATTTTATGCTCCGCATGGCCTTGATGTTTTCCGCACAGCTATCCGCGTCGAAAAAATATATGATGGCGGTATGCAGCTTACTGGCAATAACCGGTTGGTTTATTTATACGCTTGTTAACGAAATACATCTATACAACTGGCTTGCAGTAAAACCGGCAAAAATATCGGCTATGCCGCTGATGCTCGAATTACCTGCCGGCGTGCACAGGCTTGATGATGAGGCCATCCGTTATTACTACAATATTGAGGGCTACCTTCCTTACATTACGGTGCTTTATGTAGCCGGATTGCTTTTTAATACTGTAAGGCTCATCCTGTTGCGCCGGAAGATCAATTTCATCAGGCGGAACATGAGCATCGATATTGCCTTGCAATACCAGGTAACAAAATTTGCCGGCATGCTAAATATTGCCAAAGGCGTAAAAGTTGGCTTAAGTACACTGGTTAATGTCCCTTGCATGGTCGGTTTTTTTAAGCCTGTTATCCTGCTGCCCTTTACGCTGGCAACCTATTTGTCCGCCGAAGAAATTGAAGCCGTTTTGCTTCACGAACTGGCGCACATAAAACGTAACGACTACCTCATTAACTTGCTGCAGCAGGTTATCGCTATACTGCTTTTCTTTAATCCTTGTACACAGCTCATTAATCGTATCATAAACGAGGAACGTGAGAATTGCTGTGATGACATGGTAGTAAAAACCACTTCCAATCCGCTGACCTACGCGAAGGCGCTTTTCAAGCTCGAACAAACACGGGCGAATGATTTGCAGCTCGCAATGTCGGCGATTGGCAAAAAGTATTATTTATTTAACAGAATTGAACGCATCATGAAAACAAAAAAACAAATCCCAAGCCTGCGCCCGGCGTTGCTGGCCATGCTTATATTAACCATCGGCATAGGCTGCATTGTTTTGCTGAACCCTCAAATTGCGCAGGGGAAAATTTCCATAAAAGCTATAAGCCCGGCCTTCAGCAGCCTGTTATCCGATACCACGCATAAAACTTCGGCTAAAAAGCAGCACCTAAGCAAAACCCATGTACACAAAAAATCGTCCGGCTCAAATGGACGGGATACCTACAATTCAGCCGGGACCGACGAAAAACTCCAGGCATTAAGCGCCGAAGTTGAGAAAAACTCCGAAGAACTAAGTAAGTTCTATGGCAGCGATGCTTTTAAAGCTACTTCGGAGCAAATGGCACAGGTAGGTAAGGAAATGGAGGAATTTTATAATAATCCCCAAATAAAGCGGCTGCAGGAAGAAATGGAAAAAACCAGCGCCAATTTCTCAAAAAACTGGGGCGATAACGATAAGATAACGGCGCTTTCGTCAAAAATGGGCGAAATGGGAAATAAGATAGGCGCCTATTTTAACAGCCCCGCATTCAAGAAAATGAACTACGAGCTTGAAACGAAATATGGCATCCCGCATGAGCGGCACTATTACAATGACAACGACCCTAAGGATGAAAAATACAGGAGGTACCAGGCGGAGCTGGAAAGTAAATTACCGCCCGAAATAAAACAGCTGACTGATAAGCTGAAAACCATGGGTGAGCAAATGAGCGCACACTACGAAACCCCCGAATATAAGGAACAAAGCGAACGGCTGCAGGCCCTGGGCGATAGCCTGAAAAAGGCCTACGAAAACCCGGCTCTTAAAGAACAGCAGGAGAAAATGGAAAAACTTGGCCGGCAAATGAGCGAATTCCAGACCAATCCGGAGCTGAAAAGAGCGAATGAGCTTTTGCAGAGGTCCATTGCCAAAATGAATGCCTACATGAGCAGTCCGGCTTACCTGCACTACCTGGATGCGCTCAAGAACCTGAACTTTAATTACAATTACAACTTTAACGACGATAGCGAAAAACCGGAAAAAGCTGAAAAGGCTAAGAAAGCCGAAAAGGCCGAGAAAGCTGAAAAAGCAGAGAAAGTTGAGAAAGCAGAAAAGCCGGAAGATGATAATTAGTGATTAGAGGTTGGAGGTTAGAGATAAGTTGGAGATTTTACTAAATATTTTTTTTAATCTCTTATCTCTAACCTCTAATCTCCGCGCTAAAACAGTAATTTAGTGTCCTCCAAAACAAGGACACTTTTTTTATGCTGCAAAAGCTCAGTATTAGTAACTACGCCTTAATTGATAACCTTGAGATCAGTTTCGACAGCGGTTTAAATATCCTCACCGGCGAAACCGGGGCAGGCAAATCCATCATATTGGGGGCGCTTTCGCTGATTTTGGGGCAGCGAGCCGAAAGCCGTTATTTTTTTAACCAGCAAAAAAAATGCGTGATCGAGGGCACATTCAAGATCGGCGCGTTCCACCTGAAACAGTTTTTTGACGACAACGACCTCGATTATGAAACCGAAACCGTTTTGCGAAGGGAAATATCTGCCGACGGCAAATCAAGGGCGTTCGTAAACGATACGCCGGTGGTTTTGCCATCGATCAAAGCTTTGGGCGAAAAGCTTATCGATATACATTCGCAGCATGCGACATTGGAGATCAATGACCCCGAATTTCAGCTCCTGGTTGTCGATGCCGTTGCCAAACATGATGAATTATTGAGCGACTACCGTTCCAAATTTAAAGCCTATAAAAAAGCCACCGCGAAACTACAGCAGCTGATCGAAGAAAGCGACAAAGCAAAAGCCGACCTGGACTATTACCAGTTTCAATATGATGAGCTCGAAAAGGCAAACCTGGCAACCGATGAGCAGGAAAAATTGGAGCAGGAACTTTACGCCCTTAACAATGCCGAAGAAATAAAACGCAACCTGCTGGGCGCATATTATTTAATGCATGAGGGCGAAACTTCGGCCATTATTCAACTGCGCGAGGCAGGACATCAGTTATCATTGCTTGAGAAGTTTAACCCTGAAATTGAGGAACTATACCGCCGTTTAAACAGTGCTATTATCGAGCTGAAAGACATAGCCACAGAAGTTGAAATTATTGAACAGCGTACCCATACCGATGAAAAGCGGGCCGAAGAAATAAACACCCGTTTAAGCACGATTTATGCGCTGCAAAAAAAGCATCGCGTTAACAGCAATGCCGGATTATTGCAAATTCAGGATGATTTGTCGGGCAAAATACAGCAGGCTGTTTTCGGCGATGAGGCCATTGAGAAATTAAGGCAGCAACTTGATGCAGACAGAAAAGAACTGGAGGAATTAGCCGCTATATTGTCCGCGAACCGAAAAACAGCGATTCCTGCGATTGAAGCAAGTGTACTAAACGCACTCTCGGAAATGGGAATGGGAAACGCGTCTATGAGTATCGAGTTAACCTCGTCAGTAGGACATAACTCCCCTTTAGGGGGGTTGGGGGCTAACGGGTTTGATGTTGTACGCTTCCTGTTTACTGCTAACAAAGGCCATGCACTCGCCGAAATGAGTAAAGTCGCTTCCGGCGGAGAACTTTCCAGGCTGATGCTGGCTATAAAATCACTCATCGCTCAAAATACTGCTTTGCCTACCATCATTTTTGACGAGATAGATGCGGGCGTATCCGGCGAGGTAGCCAATAAGGTTGGACAGATCATGGAGCGCCTGGCGGGTAATTTGCAGGTAATTGCCATCACCCACCTGCCGCAGATAGCCAGCAAGGGCCAAAGCCATTATTTTGTTTATAAGGATGAGGGTGGCACAACAACTTATACCCGTATCAAACAACTGAATCCTAATGAACGCGTATTGGAAGTTGCCAAAATGCTGAGCGGTGATAAGCCGGGTGAAAGTGCTTTGCAGAATGCCAGGGATCTGCTAAGAAATTTGCAATTTTAGATTTTAAATTTTATTAGACGCATTGCGAATGACATTAGCTACTATGGATTTATCCAAAAGAATTGAAAATGCCATGAAAGAAACCGAGTGGGATTTCGGCAACAAAATACTATATAAAATGTGCAAAGATTTCCCTGAACATAAAACGTCTAATCAAATAGTAGCTAAAGTTTGGCTAATTGGACGCGCTTATGCTGCCAGCGTAGAAAGACAAAAAGCAAACAAAATGTCGAATGACGATTATTATAAAAAGTTTGTTGCGGTAAATCTCAAAGAATCAGAGATCGACAATAAGTTGTTATCATTGAAAGGAATCACTAAAATTACTGACGATAATTTACCAACCATCTTAAGTTTACATTTCGATTTAATAAACATATTAAAAGATGTCCCTAAAAATAACGATAAACAAAATAGAAGGTCGTTTGCTTCTAAATATCTGCATTTCCATTTACCAAAACTATTCTTCATTTACGATAGTATAGCTTCTACAGCTTTAAACTGTTATAAAAAAATTGACACAGGACTCTTTGACAACTCGACCCTTTCAAAAACCTTACAGGATGTCAGTACCAATGAGAATTTAGACAAGGAATATGCCGCTTTCTTTCTCGATTGTTATTTACTCAAGAACCATGTCAATAAAAAATTTAACAAAAAATTTACTTGCAGGCATTTAGACAACATGCTTCTTTTTTATTCTGAAGATATAATAAAACAAAGTAAGTTTATCGAGCCACGAAAGGCCTTGGTCTCGAAATGATTAAATTGATCTGCATTACCAATAATTAATTTTAATTTAGCCCCGTAAACAAACCAAAACACATGGCTTATAACTTATTAAAAGGTAAAAAAGGGATCATTTTTGGCGCCCTGAATGAGCAGTCAATCGCCTGGAAAGTAGCGCAACGCGCTGTAGAAGAAGGCGCTGAGATCATTTTGAGCAACGCCCCCATCGCTTTGCGCATGGGCGAATTAAACAAGCTTGCCGAGCAATGCAATGCGCCCGTAATTGGCGCGGATGTTACTGTTAATGATGACCTAACGAACCTTTTCACCAAATCGCAGGAGCATTTTGGCGGCGGTGTTGACTTTATACTGCATTCTATCGGCATGAGCGTTAACGTTCGCAAGGGCATCCCCTATCCCGAAAATAATTACGATTTTACCCATAAGGGTTTAGATATATCGGCGCTAAGCCTGCACCGGGTACTGCAAACTGCCATGAAAATGGACGCCATTAACGAGTGGGGATCTGTCGTTGCCTTAACTTACATCGCAGCCCAGCGCGTATTCCCCGACTATAACGATATGGCCGATAACAAGGCTTATCTCGAAAGTATCGCCCGAAGCTTCGGGTATTATTATGGCGTAAAAAAGCATGTACGTATCAATACGGTATCGCAATCGCCAACCCGCACTACGGCCGGATCGGGAGTAAAAGGTTTTGAAGGCTTTATTAGCTATGCCGAAAAAATGAGTCCCCTGGGCAATGCCAACGCTGATCAGTGCGCTGATTATTGTGTGTCATTATTCTCCGATCTTACCAAAATGGTTACTATGCAAAACCTGTTTCATGATGGCGGTTTCTCTTTTACAGGAGTTACCCAGGCCGTTATAGAGCAGATGGAGAAGTAGGTTTTTTGGAAGTCCGAAAGTCCGAAAGTCGGGAAGTCCGAAAGAAAAAAAGCGCGGTTGATACGGTTAAAGATTTGACAACTCCTTTGAAAGTTGTCAAATCTGCTTTTGCTATATGTTCAAAAGACATCCTCACCATTACAAATCTCCTTTTTAAATAACCTGGAACCAACCGGCGACGTTAGCAACTGTTTATAACAAACATATTACCGGAGAACCGGTCAATTGCCGGTCAATTTTTTTATTTTTATGAATGTTCAAGTTTTTACTGACAGCATTTGCCCTCACGCCTTTTTTATGCCTTTCACAGGTAAGGATTACCGGGCAGGTACTGAACCTAACCACAACCAAACCAGTGCCTTTTGCCAGCGTGTTTTTAAGCAATAGCACCACAGGCGGCGAAACGGCTGATGATGGAACATTTACTTTATATAATGTTAAGCCCGGAAAGTATGACCTCGTAGTTTCCATACTGGGATACGAAACTAATACGCAAACTGTTTTGGTGGGCGATGGGGATATTCATTTGCCGCCTGTTTACCTTATCAGTACCGCAATACCATTAAACTCCGTGAAAATAAAGCCGGATGATAAATGGTACCGGCTTTACTTACAGTTTAAGGATGAGTTTTTAGGCACCAGCGACTTTGCTAAAAAGTGCAGGATACTGGACCCGGACAGTCTCGACCTGGACTATGACCCCAAAACCAGGCTGTTGACTGCAAAATCAAGAGGCTTCCTTGTTATAGAAAATAAGGCGCTCGGGTACCGGGTAAAGTACCTTTTACAAAATTTTGTGCTTGATCATGAGCAGAAATCAATGCTTTATAAAGGCTACACCATATTTGAAGATCTGGCTGGCACAGCGGCTGACACGCTTACATGGAAAAAAAATCGTCGCAGCTGCTACCTGGGGTCGAGCATGCATTTTTTTAGATCTGTTAAAGCCGGCAGGGTTGAAGCACAGGGTTTTGAAGTATATAAACTTTCGAAGTCGAGAAATCCCACAAAATTCGCCTCAAATTATCTTAAAACCGGCTATGCCGATAAATATGTTTTTACAGACAGTCTTTTGGAACGTAAGGATTATTTTATGGAAACCGACCAAAACGGCATTTTCGCACTGATAAACCCCTATTCTTACATCATTTATAAAAACGCGCTTGACTATGGCCGCGCGCCAATTTACAAAGAGTTTGATATGCCCAACTGGCAATCTACCGAAGTAATCCTCAAGCAGCCCTACGCCTTATTCGACAGCAATGGTGTATTAACCGATCCCTTAAGCCTGTCGTACGAAGGTTACTGGGCCACCGATCGCGTCGCTGAACTTTTGCCGGTCGACTATCAGCCCTGATAGCCGATTCCGCTGCTATGAGAAAGAAAATTTACACCGTGTTGTTATGATCGTTTTAATATTTTTAATTAACTAAATATTTAGTTAATTTTGACCGTGCGTAAAATTTTTACTGTTTTGATGCTGCTTGTGCCGGCTACCGTGTTAGCCCAGTACACCATCTCTGGTAAAGTGGTAACCGCTTCAGATAGGAAGCCTGTGGCCAATGCGAGCGTTTTTTTAAACAGCACCACCACCGGCGCGAAGACCGCCGATGATGGCAGCTTTACGCTTAGTAATGTAAGGCCCGGCCAGTATGACCTCGTGGTGTCACTTGTAGGTTACGAAACCTTCCACCAACCTGTAATGGTAAATAAGGACATTGCATTGCCAGGCATTGAACTTGCTGTAAAAACTATCCGGTTAAAAGAAGTAAGGATAGGGCCCAACCGTAACCGGGATAATGATTATGCAAAGTTCAAACGCCTTTTCCTTGGCGTTTCTGAATTCGCGGATGAATGCAAAATACTCAACCCCAACCTGCTCGATTTCGATTACGACCCTGAAACTAGGATATTTACCGCCACATCATCCGATTTCCTTATAATTGAGAACAAGGCGCTGGGTTACACGATAAAGTATTTGTTGGCGGAACTGACAAACGACGGCAACTCGGGTATGACTTATTTTGAGGGCTCTGCATCGTTTGAGGAGCTTAGAGGTTCACACCGGCAGCAGCTTAAATGGCAAAAGAACAGGTTAAAGGCGTACAATGGTTCGAGCATGCATTTTTTGAGGTCGGCTATAACCAACACGATAGAAAAGGAAGGGTTTAGGGTGTTAAGGCTGAAAAGAAAACCAAACCCGGATCTTTCCTCGAACCAGAGAATTAAGTACATCGAAACGCTGGTAACCACCCCCCCTTACGTCAAAAGATTTTGTAAAGCCCACGAATGTAAAAGGCCAATTTGCCCTGGGCTTTGACGATTGTCTTTACGTGTTGTATGACAAAAAAAAGGCCGCCGGCACCAATGAAGATAAGCTGCCGGCTGCAACGACAACTCCCGACTATTTAAACGATCCCTTAACAACAACAATAATTTTTGCCGAGCCTTACGCTTTTTTTGATAATAACGGTATTATCATAAACCCGCGCAGCGTAATTTTTGAGGGGAACTGGGGCAGAAGCCTTACTGCCGATCTTTTGCCGGTCGACTACGTGCCGGAATAAGCCCGAAAGCGAAAAAGTCCATAGGCGATAGTCCATAGACCATGGTAAGAGGGCACTATTCCGAGCACTTGTAGCACTATAAACGATAATAAGAGTGCGCATTTTAAGCTCTTGCATTGCTATTGACTATCGACCATGAACCGTGGACTAAAAAAATCCGGCTGTAAAAAACATACGTATGTATCGTATCGAATTTATCTTATTAAACCATTAAACTTTAAATTATGGCACATGCAATTGAAACAGTAAAGCAAGCTTATGCAGAATTTGGAAAAGGTAATATACAAGGAGTTCTTGACCTCCTTGATGACGATGCAAGCTGGAGCGATCCCGGGTACCCTGCAATTCCTTACGCAGGGAAGCGCACCGGAAAAAAAGAGATTATGAACTTCTTTAGTGAAATGTCACAAACGCTCACTTTTACCCGTTTTGAGCCCCGGGAATTTTATAGCGATGGCAATATTGTTACTGCCAAAGGCTTTTTTAGCGGGCTGATGAATGAAAATAAAAATCCTTTTGAATCAGATTGGGTGATGCTGTGGGAGGTTCGTGATGGCAAGATAAAATCCTACCAAGCCTATGTCGACACCTTCAATATCGCTACTGCTATCGGGGCAAGGTGAAATTTTGAGTGTTGGGTCCTGAGTCCTAAGTCAAAATTTTCTTCATTTTGACTTAGGACCTAAGACGAGGAACTCCTGACTTAAAGCTATCCGTTAGAATCTACCAGGATAATTTTGACTTTAATAGGCAGCGTTGGCTGAACGGCTGTACTACCGTCCGCTGACTGCGCGTAAAGCGTAACATTCCCTGCATTATAAGTATAGCTGTACGAGACATTGGCATATACTTCGGGCAGCTGCTCGTAAGTACTACCGTTATCGTACGAAATAGCAACAATTATGCCGCCGATGTGCGCAAAATCATGGCTGATCAGGTTCACATCTATCGGCGCCTGGTACGATTTAACACCGGCATTATCGGTATAAGGCGTCCAGTCGTTAGTTGCAACATCGGCGTAAACAGTTTGATTAGTAGTTGCCGGAGAAATGTATTGTTTTGTGCAGGAAGATAAAGCGAGCAGAATTACACAGCTCGTAATAGTCAATATTCTTTTCATAAGATGAAATTTAGTTATGTGTATTTGAGTAACGCTTTTGAAAAAGGTTTAATTATGTTTTTCAATAAATTTTTAATAATTTTTGATTGCCCGGAAAAACAGCCGCTACGGCACTAATCAACCTCAAAATATATTTATGATCTGATCTGATTTTGTGATTAAGCCGCTTTCAGGCGGCAAATCCCTCAAAACACGTTCTTCCACATCATGCTTTCCACGGGGCGGGTACTTGGGGTGTTGTATTTGGCGTTATCCTTGGTATTGTAAAACGTTTCTATCTCACCTTCCACTACAAAATAGATCAGCTGGCCGATGGGCATACCCACATAGATTTTTACCGGCTGTGTACAAGAGATCTCAAGCGTCCAGGTATTGCAGAAACCTACATCGCCTTTGCCGGCAGTAGCGTGAATGTCAATGCCTAACCTGCCTGTGCTCGATTTGCCTTCTAAAAAAGGTACATGCAGGTGGGTCTCGGTATATTCAAGCGTCACGCCAAGGTAAAGCGTATTTGGCTGTAAAATAAAGCCCTCTTTTGGTATTTCGAACGCAACAACTTCATTATGCAGTTTGGCGTCTAAAACCCGGTCGCGGTATGTTGCCAGGTGTTTGCCGAGGTGGACATCGTAAGAGTTTGTACCCAGACATTCGCGCCGGAAAGGTTCGATGATGATGTTTCCGTTGTCGATTTCCTCTAAAATACGCTTATCTGATAATATCATAGAACAGGTGATGTACCGGCTAAATTAGAACTATTTGAAACACCCGGCAAGCCTGTATTTTTAACAAAAGTTTTTGGGAAATGTGGAAAGAAAGTTAGAAAATTTGCAAACCATTCCCTAACTAATCTCATGCTTTTTTGTATGGGCTAAGTTTTAAAAAATGACGACGGTTTCCGGCCCCATCGGAAGAGCGGAAAGCAAACACCTGATTGTTGAAAAGTTGCAAAAAATGGAAAAAATTGAAAACTCAATTGAATGATTATCAGTTATTTATCAACAATTAACGTGGGTGCTGTGTTGAAGTGACCGTGAACGCCAATGATTATCAGGAGCTTACAAAATCATCACTGTACATCTCTTGCAACCACTTCCCCGGTAACCTTATGCTTCAATATCAACTTATGTTCGCCATGTGGCAGTATCTCCTTTTTAATAAGGTAATAATTATCATCGTACGATGCGAAGTCCGATCCATAATCCTCGGTCTGGTCGCCGCGCCAGCCTTCAATTTGTACCGGCTCCCATTTGCCAGTCTTTGCCGACAGGTACGCGGCATCCAGTATGGCGTTTACGATATAGCCATCGTAAAAAGTTTCGAGCGGCTCGGCTTTGTTTTCGATGGCGTTAAACATATCGGTAAACATATTGGTATAGCCAAGCTCGTGCACTTCATCGCCGACCGGGAAAAGCCAGCCGCTGTTGCTTTCGGCTTTTTCGGCAACATAGCCGCCTTTGCCGGTGCTGAACATCTCGAAACCAGTCCGCAAAAAATTATTGAGCCAGATGGTACCTTCGGTGCCCATTACTTCATCGCGCAGGTCCATCCCGCCTCTAAAGCACCAGCTTACCTCGAACTGCCCCATCGCGCCGTTGGCATATTTGACCAGGCCTATAGCGCTGTCTTCGGCCTTTATCGGGTGTACTTGTGTTGCTGCCCAGCACATTACTTCCACAGGCCTTATTCCCTTGCCAATATAATTGCGGGCTATTTCCACACAATGGCATCCCAAGTCGACCATGGCTCCGCCGCCCGATTGTTCGTGGTCCCAAAACCAGTCGCTATGCGGGCCGGGGTGCGCCTCGCGCGATTTTGCCCAAAGCACCTTTCCTATATTGCCATCCTGTATGCTTTTCATTGATTTCAGGAACTTGGGCGTGTAGCACAGATCCTCGAGATACCCACCCATAATACCGGCTTCTTCCACCATATCGAGCATGCGCTTTGCCTCGGCGGCGTTACGACCGAGCGGCTTGGTGCACAACACGTGTTTTTTAGCGCTTGCACAGGCGGCCACGGCAGCTTCGTGCAGGTTATTTGGCAGCGAAATTACTACCGCATCGACATCAGGGCGGCTTACCACCGTATCCATATCGTCCGAAAAAAAAGCAAGTTTATAATCTTCGGCAAACATTTTGGCTTTTTGGATATTCCTGGAATACACGCTGATCAATGTATCCTTCGCACGCTGCGCCTGCAGCGAATCGGCATAAAACCGGGCTATAAAACCCGATCCTAACATGGCTATGTTCATATTTTGGTTTATTATTGGTTGTAACGGTTATTATTAGTTGTAAGGGTTATTATTAGTTGTAAGAGTTGTAATTAGTTGTAAAAGTTAAAAATGAAAAATCTTTTATAATATCAAATTACTTCATCTTCAAATTTTCAAATCAGCATATCTTCAAATTACTTCATTTTCAAATCAGCACATCTTCAAATTATTGCGTGGCATTTTTAAATTTTCAAATCAAAAACGACACAATTTAGGTTTATTTGATATAAGTTTGCCATCCTTTTTGCAATTTTACTTTATGGCTATAGCATACAGGCAGCAAGTTGACGACGACACCGAATTTGCGATCTGGAAAATTGAGGAACAAGCTGACGAACTGTACAGCCAGCTGCAGTTAGATGAGCAGGAAAAGGCTTATTATGAACGGCTAAAAATCGGCAAGCGTAACCTGCACTGGTTAGGTACACGCGTTTTGCTGCGTAAAATGCTGCGCACCGAGGAGTATATTGATTGCAAGGTTGATGCGCACGGCAAACCTTACCTGGTAAGCCTCCCCTATCATATATCTTTAAGCCACTCTTTTGATTACGCCGCGGTGATGATCAGCAAAGAGCCAGTGGGGATAGATATTGAACAGGTAAAGGAAAAGGTTGAACGCATTGCCCATAAATTTATGCAGCCCGAGGAATTGGCTTTTATCAATGATAAAACCAAAATTGAGCAGTTGTATGTTTGCTGGTGCGCCAAGGAGGCTGTTTACAAATGTTTCGGCCAAAAAGAAGTTTCATTTGCGGATAATATCCTGCTGTCGCCTTTTAATTTTGAAGGACATGGCTGCGTTAAGGCGCGTTTGCATAAAGAGGATGTCACTCTCAATTATAATGTGGGCTACCTGCAATACCAGGATTATATGATAGGATACGTGAAGGGTTAGTTATGAAAAACAGACAGGTAATTTTTCAGGATTGGGGGTTGATGGACTATAAAGAGGCCTGGGACAAGCAAGAGGCGCTTTTTGCCAAGACCGTGAATTTAAAAACTGAAATACGCAACCGGCAGGCATTGACCGAAGGTGACGAATACCAGGAATATATTCCCACACCCAATTACCTGGTATTTTGCGAGCATCCGCATGTTTATACGCTGGGAAAAAGCGGCAAACCCGAACATTTATTGCTTGATGAAAACGGGCTGAAGGAAAAAAATGCCGCATATTATGCCATAAACCGGGGCGGCGATATTACCTACCATGGCCCGGGGCAAATTGTAAGCTACCCGATACTCGACCTCGATAACTTTTTTACCGATATACATCTTTACCTGCGCACGCTTGAGGAAGCAGTTATACACACGCTGGCCGATTACGGATTAAAAGCAGGCAGATACCCCGGCTATACCGGCGTTTGGTTTGATGCAGACAACGAGCGTGCGCGAAAGATATGCGCCCTGGGCGTCCGCTGCAGCCGCTGGGTAACTATGCACGGCCTGGCCTTTAATGTGAATACCAACCTTAATTATTTTAAATATATAGTCCCCTGCGGTATTGATGATAAGGATGTTACCTCGATGCAAAGGGAGCTAGGCTATGAAGTTGATATAATTGAAGTAAAAAAAATCCTGAAGCATCATATTTCCGTATTGTTCAATATGGATATATCATGAAGACATTACAAATTATATTGATAGCGCTTACGGCCTTTTCGGGGTGTACAAAAAAGCCCGGCGCTGCTCCGTCAATAACCAATAATAACACCAATATGACTGCCACCGATACGCTCAGCTACCTCGCCCTGGGCGATTCATACACCATTGGCGAAGCCGTTTCGCCGGATGAGTCGTACCCTTATCAACTTGCAGGCGCATTAAATAGTTCGTCGGTGCACGTTGCGGCGCCGGCTATCATTGCTACCACCGGCTGGACAACGGATAACCTGATTGCCGCCATTTCGCGAAGCGATATCCATGCTAAAAAGTACGATTTTGTTACCCTGTTGATAGGCGTCAATGACCAATACCAGCATTTGAGCCAGGATAACTATAGAACAAAATTTGCCGAAGTACTGAATACCGCCATAACTTTTGCAAACGCCGATACCAGCCGGGTTTTTGTGCTATCCATCCCGGATTGGGGCGTTACACCTTTTGCGGCCGGCCAGGATAATGTCATCGGCCCCCAAATAGATGAGTTTAATGCCATCAATGAGTCCCTCAGCAAAAAGGCCGGCGTTAATTATCTCAACATAACCCATATTTCCCGAATGGCGGCGTCCGATCCATCATTGATTGCACCCGACGGGCTCCATCCATCCGGCAAAATGTACGCGCTGTGGGTAGATTCACTTAAGGTAATGGTGGAAGCCCGGTTAAAAAAATAGGACCCGTTATCTCCTACGAAAAATACTATTTGAAATTTGATTTTAAGGGGCAGACATCCGGCGCCGCAATATTTCCGTATGCTTATTAAGGAAGTATCATGAAAAGACTCCAAATTATTTTAATAGCGCTGATTGCGCTTGCAGGCTGTGCTAAAAAAGAGGGCCTTCAGTCAAACGCAGTCACTGGCCCAAACCAAACGCCGGTAGCCGATACGCTCAGCTATCTGGCACTTGGCGACTCGTACACCACCGGCGCTTATGTAACAACGCCCGAATCGTATCCTTATCAATTGATCAGTTCGTTAAATGCCCGATCATTTCAATTAGCCAACCCGGTTGAAATTGCAAAACCCGGCTGGACAACCGACGACTTGATAACTGCTATCACGGTCAACGGGATCGGCGATACAAAATTTCGGTTTGTCACTTTGCTTATCGGCGTAAACGACGAGGCGCAAGGGTTGAGCCAAAGCAATTATAAAATAAAATTCAGGCAATTATTAAGTATTGCCATAAATTTCGCAAACGGCGATGCTAAGCGTGTATTTGTTTTATCCATCCCGGATTGGGGTGTAACGCCCTTCGCTAAAGGGCATGACAGCACCATCGGGCCACAAATAAGTAGCTTTAACGATATTAATAAAACCGCGGCACAGCAAGCGGGGGCCAATTATCTGGATATAACAACGGTGTCGAAAACGATGGGCACTGATACCACGCTGGTTGCAAATGATGGCCTGCATCCTTCAGGTAAGATGTACAAAAAGTGGGTTGATTTGCTTGGGCCGCTGGTAGCCGCCCAATTGAAAAAATAAATTTGTTATTCCGAGACAAATGTCGTAAATTTATCGACAATTAGCATCAACAAAATGGCAAAGCCCAAAAAATATGAATTTATTGAAGATGACGAGGTGAACTTAACCAATGTAGTAAGGGACGGTTTGTCGTACAATTATTTCTCTACGCTTTCTGACCGCATTCATGTAGGCATGCAGGAATGGGCCGATTATCTCCATATTTCTGAACGCACCATTCAACGTTATAAAAAAGAGGGCAAGGTGTTTGATCCCATCTATTCCGAAAAAATAATCCTGGTTGAATTATTGTACAAAAAAGGCATAGATGTTTTTGGTATCGAAGAAAACTTTTATACCTGGATGGATACCACAAGCGTTGCGCTGGGCGGCGTAAAGCCAAAAGAGCTTTTGGACACTACTTTCGGCATTACCATGGTTTACGATGAACTCGGCCGTATTGAACATGGCATTTTTGCATGATAGTTTACCGGCTTTGCAAGCAAGAATATCTCCATGATCTTTCGGGCTACGGAGCCGAAATGAATGGGGGCCGCTGGAACGGCAAGGGCACTCCTGCTTTGTATACATCGGGTTCACGGGCACTGGCGGTACTCGAAATTGCTGTGCACGTTCCCTTCGGCATCCTTCCAACCAATTATTACATGATGACTATTGAAGCGCCCGAAAATGCCGGCACAATTAAGATTGAAGCCCGCGACCTGCCCGAAAACTGGAACCGGAACCCGCCGGCGAGACCGAGTCAATATTTTGGCGATGATTTTTTGAAGGAAAATAAGCACTTGATGCTCAAAGTTCCGTCTGCAACCGTTGCCGGCGAGTTTAACTACATCATTAATCCCAGGCACCCGGACTTTAAAAATGTTAAAATAATAACGACTGAACCTTTCGAGTTTGATTCGAGGTTATTCAAGCGTTAACTCTTGCTTTTCGATGCTATTTCGCCTATTGCCTTAACCAATTTATCCAGGTCGGGAAGCGTGGTATATACGTGCGGGGTTACGCGCACACAGCTAATATTTTCCCAAACAATACCAACGGTATGTATTTTGTATTTCTCGAAAAGTGCACTGTCTAATTCGCCCGGTGTCATCCCGTCAATGCTCACCCCGCATATAGCGCAGGAGTATTTGGGGTTTAACGAAGTATGCAGCTTAACTTTTGGAATATGCTGAACTTTTGATGCCCAATAATCTTTCAGGTATCTTATCCGTTCTTCTTTTCTTTTGCTGCCTATTCCTTCATGAAAATTGACTGCTTCGCCAATGCCCTGTTCAATCGGAAAGCTGCGCGTGCCCAGTTCCTCGAATTTCCTGATGTCGCTGCTATGCGGCTCGCCGCTGCTGGGAAGCGGCCAAATCTTGGCTATTTTTTCTTTCTTTATCCACATCATCCCGCTGCCGATAGGCGCTGAAAGAAACTTATGGAGGCTGGTCCCAAAATAATCGCAGTGCAAATCGGGTATTTTAAAATCCATCAATCCAAAAGAATGCGCTCCATCTACAATTACCTCTATCCCCTTGGCATGTGCCATATCGCAAATCTTTTGCGCAGGCATTACCTGGCCAACCCAGTTGATCATGTGAGTAACATGCAATAATTTCGTTTTGGGGGTGATGGCTTCTTCGTAAGCTTTAACAATTTGCTCATCATCGTCAATCGGAAAATCAAAGCTTATTTGTTTGTAAACTATACCATCGCGGAGCACCCTTTGCTTGTACGCCTGTATCATATGCGGGTAATCCTGCTTTGTACCAATTACTTCATCGCCGCTTTTAAGATCAAGCCCTAAGATGATGGTATTGAGCGATTCGGTTGCATTCCGGTTAATCGCTATTTCCTCAGCCGATGTACCGGCAAGATTGACTAGTTTTTCGCGCAAGGGTTCGCGGCCCTGGTCCATGATGCGCCACATAAAATAGGACGGTCCTTCGTTTGCCAATTGGTTATAACGTTCGACCGCCTGCTGCACCACCAATGGTGATGGCGATACCCCGCCGTTATTTAGGTTGATGATATTAGGATTAACCGTGTACGATTGCTGTATAACGCGCCAAAAATCTTCATCCGACGCAACCTCTGCGTCGGTTAAATGTTTAACCTTTTGTGAAGCCTTTTGCCATTCGGCGGCATGCACCTGGTTAAAAAGGCTGTTTACCGAAAAAGCGCCGGCCAGGGCTGCAGCCTGCTTCAGGAAAATGCGGCGGTCATTTGTCATCATATAACGAAATTAGGATTTTATAATTGACATATCAAACGACGATTATCTTTTCAAATGAGTTTAGAGTTGGCAGAGTTTCCTGATATTTGGGTTTATTGGTTTTTATACGTAAATTCGTATTAAGTTATTTGTCATGAGCGTGTTAAACTATCCATTAAGTAATGTACAGATTGAGTTGATGAGGCTATTCAGCACCAATCTTTCTGATAAAGAACTGATTGAACTGAAGGATTTGTTATCAGGATTTTATGCTGATAAAGCCATAAAGCAGGCTGACTCCATTTGGGACGAAAAGGGATTAAACAACCAGGATATGGATAAATTGCTTAACGGTAAATCCTGATTATTTTGTTAGTCGTAGTTGACACAAACGTTTTGTTGGTTTCCATCTCTTCGAAATCAAAATACCATTGGTTATATCGTCTTATCCTGGATAAAAAAATACATATTGCATTTACACACGATATCCTGATTGAATACGAGGAACAAATTAGCATTCATTGGCATCACAAGGTTGCCATCAACACAATACGCTCATTAACAGAACTATCAACATCTTCTTTTACTACGATCTTTTACAATCTACAGCTAATTACTGCTGACAAGGACGATAATAAATTTGTTGACTGCGCATTTGCCGCTAATGCAGATTTTATAATCACCAATGACAACCATTTTAACATATTAAATAATATTGATTTTCCTTCTATTCCGATACTTCGGATCGATCAATTCAAGGAACTGTTAATAGAAAGCAACATCCTTTAGCAACTCTGCTCAAGTTTAATTAACTAACACTCTGGCAAACTCAACGGAATATTAATAGCCAGCCCTCCATCCGCAGTTTCTTTATATTTCGAGTTCATATCCTGGGCAGTTTGCCACATAGTTTTAACCACGGCATCCAAACTTACTTTCGCTTTATCCGGGTTGGTTTGAAGTGCCAGTTGCGAAGCGGTAATTGCTTTAATCGCGCCCATTGTATTGCGCTCTATGCAAGGCACCTGTACCAACCCCCCAATGGGGTCGCAAGTCATACCGAGGTGGTGTTCCATTGCAATTTCGGCAGCCATTAAAACCTGGCGTTGCGTGCCGCCCAAACATTCAGTAAGCGCGGCAGCGGCCATAGCCGAAGATACCCCGATCTCGGCCTGGCAACCGCCCATGGCTGCCGAGATGGTCGCCCCTTTCTTAAATATGCTGCCGATCTCTGATGCTGTTAATAAAAACTGCACTATTCGTTCGTTTGTATGGCCATCGCAAAAAACCAGGTAATATTGCAGTACCGCAGGTATAACTCCTGCGGCTCCGTTTGTAGGAGCAGTTACCACCCGTCCGAAAGAAGCGTTCTCTTCATTAACGGCAAGGGCGAAACAGCTTACCCAATCCAGTATATTTTGAAAGCTGTTACCTGTTTCGCGGATAGCTTTTAGCCATTCATCAAAATCAGCGTATGTGCGGTTACCAATTAATTTGCAATTAAGGCTGGCGGCACGCCGGGCCACGTTTAGTCCGCCCGGTAAATACCCGGTGGTATGGCAACCCCGGTACATGCAGGCCGCCATTGCGCTAAAAATGTTCATCACACCGGCAAGTGTATCCTGCTCATTGCGCCAGGCGAGCTCGTTTTCCATCACCACTTCGGATATTTTGAGCCCGGTTTTAATACACCAATGCAGCAAATTACCGGCTGTCTCTATCGGGAAAGGCAGATCAACCTCGGCCTTTTGCTGGCCCTGGCTCCCTTCTTTCACCACAAACCCGCCGCCTATAGAATAGTATGTACCGGATATGGCCTCGCCATTACTCAAAAATGCCTGGAACATTACTGCATTGGGGTGATAGGGCAGGCTTTCGTTAAACAAAAACAACATGTCATCATTTTCAACAAAGCTGATCTCCTTTTTACCGGCCAGCATCATTTTGTTTGATGATCTTATCCGCTGCGTTTTAGGCGCCACCTGGTCTACCTCGAATGTTACGGGGTCGTCGCCGCTTAAGCCTAATAATATGGCTATATCCGTACCATGGCCTTTACCCGTTTTTGCGAGTGAGCCGTACAATAATATTTTTATCCCTTCAACAAGGGGCAATGCCTGGTGCTCCTCAAGCGTTTGCACAAATTGCTGCGCCGCGCGCCAGGGGCCGAGGGTATGCGAACTGGACGGGCCGATGCCAATCTTAAACATGTCAAAAACCGAAATCTGTTCCCTTTGCATCGGCTCAAAATTACAATTGTATCTGAACTTATTTTGACATAATGTTTGAAAATTCAAAATAGATTTAATACATTCAAAAAATAATTAAACCCTAATCAAATCCAATTAAAACCTAAAACATGGAAAATTACGATTCATCTTCAACCGACTTTACTGCTGGAATTTTTGCGCTCATTGGAGCTATGCTTATTCCAATACTAATTGTTGCAGTAATCACTATTGTAGGACAATGGAAAGTTTATACCAAAGCAGGAAAACCAGGCTGGGCCTGTATAGTTCCCATTTACAATTTAATTGTAATGCTTGAAATTGTCGGCAAACCGATATGGTGGATATTTTTGTTTTTAATACCGTGCGTAAACATTATATTTCTTGTGTGGACCTACAATTTATTAAGTAAGAGTTTTGGACAAGGTGAAGGTTTTACAATTGGCCTATTGCTTCTGGGCTTCATTTTTTGGCCGATCTTAGGATTTGGTAATTACCAATACCTGGGCCCTTCAGCAGCTGAAGCGGGTGGATTAAGGCCGAGAGATCCGTTCAATAACCCCAACAATTACCAGGACCCAAATCCGCCGCAGGCTTAATGTTATTTAAATTTATTCCTTTACAAGTGTTTTGCAGCCAGCTGGTATTTGTCAACTGGCTGCAAAATCATTTAATCCCCTGCCCTTTCAAATATCTAACTGGCCTTGATTGCCCGGGATGCGGTTTCCAACGCTCCTTCATGCAACTCATAAAGGGCAACTTTCATAGCAGTTTTGTTTTGTATCCGGCGACTATTCCGCTTCTGATTTTTTTTACCTATGGTATCGCCGATAGCTTTTTTAGACTTGACACCTCCGCAAACACAATAAAAAAGACATTATTTATCGTCAATGGAAGTATTGTGATAGCAAGCTACGCCATAAAGCTTTGGGGGCTTTATATGCACTATAAAATATCGGCCTGAGATGTGATATGGCTGTAGTCCTTTACGATAGTTTGTAAAAATTGCATACTGTTCATATCCGACGGCAAAGAAATGCCCAAATGAGATCGTATCTTGTCTGCCATATTGTAAACCAGGGTGTTATTCCCAGTTTTATGATAGTTGTCGACTACCTCATATATTAACCCTATGTCACTGTCGCTCAATTGCCCTGCCTGGGCAAATTTAGGCTCATATGCATTTTCGGTAACAGGAAAGACAAGGTTATTCATTTTTGTCCGCGGCGACGTTTTGACCAGCGCCGTTCCGGCGACCATATCGCCTACGCGCTGCCCGTCCTTTGTTACTGCGGCCGTAATCAGCGCACAGAGGCCGCCGGTGAGAGAAAAATCAACCATACGGAACAACCAGCGAAGCAGGAACTGGCTAAACTTAGGTCGCGCCCCGTCTAAACTGATTACCTTTATTTTCATTACCCGTTTACCGATGCTTTGCCCATTGAAAAAAACTTCGAATAATAAATCATAAAACGTATAAATTATGAGTACTATTAAAGCATATATTGCTAAACCGGTTTGTGATACTGATACGCTCAGGAACATAAAGACAATAACAAAGGGGATAAAAACCGCAAAGTCAATCAAACGGGCTAGTATCCGTTCGCCTAGGCCTCCTAGCTCATAGTCGATGTCTATATTTTGTGTGGTATGTACTGTGATAATGCTCATCTTTAGCAAATATAAATTTGTTATTTAAATTATGGTTGCAGATTGAAATTTTGTGTTTATTTTAAACAAAAAAATTCCCTAAAAAAATGCGCGAAGCTTTATTTATTAAACAAGGCAAGCAAAGGTGGCAAGCTTACGAAAATTTAAAGGACAAGGGCCCCGACGAGCTTGCCGAATCATTTATTCAAATAACCGATGACCTTGCATATGCCAAAACATTTTACCCTAAATCCAGTACGACAAAGTACCTGAACGGATTGGCTTCAACTTTTCATCAAACCATCTATAAAAACAAAAAAGAAAAAACAAACCGCTTTATTACTTTCTGGAAATATGAGTTGCCGATGATCTTTTATAAACATCGCAAACCGCTTTTATATTCGTTTTTGTTCTTCATCGTGTTCTGCCTCATGGGCGCGATTTCGGCCAGGTACGATAGTTCATTTGTGCGGTTAATTATGGGGGATGATTATGTAAACATGACCAACGACAACATTGCAAAAGGTGACCCGTTCGGCGTTTACAAACAAGCAAACCCTTTCGTTATGTTCTTTGCCATAGCAGCAAATAACATAATGGTTGCGCTTTACACTTTTGTTATGGGTATCGTACTGTCAGTAGGGAGCATTTACCAACTACTAAAAAACGGCGTAATGATCGGCTCGTTCCAATATTATTTTTTTAGCAAAGGGCTGGGCTGGCAATCAGTTTTAGTGTTATGGTGCCACGGCACACTCGAAATTTCTGCCATAGTAATTGCAGGTGGTGCCGGCCTGGTACTGGGCAACAGCTTTTTGTTTCCAAAAACCTACTCAAGATTCGTATCTTTAAAAAATGGCGCCAAAGACGGATTAAAAATTGTCATCGGCTTAATACCCGTATTTTTAACTGCAGCGGTCTTTGAAAGCTTTGTTACCCGCCACACCGAAATGCCGACATGGGTAAGTGTTATTATCTTAAGCGCATCCCTGGTGTTTATTATTTGGTATGTAATACTATACCCAAAATATCTAAACCATAAATCAGATCACAAAAATTTATTCCCTTATGGAGCAACCAGTTGAACTAAGAAAACTACGAGACTTTGGCCAGGTTATCAACGATTCATTTACTTTTTTGAAACAAAATTTCAAAATACTTTTTAAGTCACTGCTTATCATTTGCGGCTTTTTTATACTTATCGGCACGGTTACAAGTGTGTTTCAATATACAGGCATGATGAACATTTACAGAGGCGGCCTCCGCGTTAACACCAATGCTTACGACATGCAGATGTACACGGTCTCCTACTTTATCAGCCTCGTTTTTAACGCCCTGGTAATGATGATGCTGCAGGTGTGTATCCATATGGTGACTTTGTGCTACATATCGGTATATCTTCAAAAGGGAAACGTTACACCTACGTTTGAAGAGGTTTGGGGTTACTTTAAATATTATTTTTTCAGAGTGCTTGGCAGCGGGATAGTTATGGCTTTTTTGATATTGATCGGGGCTTTGCTTTGTATTATTCCGGGCATTTACATTGCCAATGTTTTTTATCTTGTAATCCCGATAATTGTGATTGAAAATACGTCGTTCGGCTTTGCCTTTAATAAAAGCTTCAGGTTGATTAAAGATAACTGGTGGTTTGTATTTGGTGTTGTTTTTGTAACGAACCTGATTGTAGGCGTGGCAAGTTCATTTGCAAGCATCCCGATAACCGTTCTCACCGTTGGCTCTCAATTCTTTTCACAAAAGAGTTATACTATGCCATTAATGATATTGTTCAGCTGCTTGCGGAATATACTGATGCTGGCTTACACCCTGCCTGGGATCGCTGTGGCAATGTGCTATTTTGACCTTTCGGAACAAAAAGAGGGCTTGGGCTTGCTTGGCCGCATAGAAAAATTTGGTAAAGATCCGAATGACAATGCTTCAATACCAACAGAAGAATATTAGTAAGATGCAAAGGGCGGTTGTATTTATATGCGCGGTACTGGTTTCAATTTTATTATTGAATTCATCGCATGCAGCAATTAAAAAACATGTACCGGCAAAAATGCAAACCGACACCTCAAAGGTCGATGCCAAAAAATTCAGCGCGGAGGCCATTCTAAGGTTCAGGCGGGACAAAAATTTTGATTATCGCGAAACTGCATATAGTTTGTCAGCCTGGGAGCGCTTTTGGGCCTGGGTGCGGTACGCCCTTGAGTGGATTTGGGGGGAGCTTACCGGCTGGCTTACCGGCGTGCCATATAGCGGTGTTGTAATTCAATATCTTTTATTAGGCGCTTCCCTCGGACTTCTGGTTTATTTTATCTTAAAGTCGCGGGGGATTGATCTCGTTAGACTTTGGCGCGGAGAATCAACCAGGGTGGACATTCCTTATACCGAGTCGCTGGAAAATATCCATGAAATAGATTTTGACACAGAGATCGAAAAAGCGATCTCGCAGCATAATTATCGCCTTGCCATAAGATTGCTGTATTTGAGGTGTCTGAAACAACTAAGCGATAAACAACTGATACAATGGCAAATTGACAAAACCAACGGCGCTTATTTGCATGAACTGAGCGAGCCCGGCCAAAAACAATATTTCGGCAGGCTGACAAGACAGTTTGAATACATATGGTATGGCGACTTTCCCATAGATAGCCAGGCGTTTGGTAGTATTCACCGGCTTTTCCAGGATTTTAAACAACAATTGCCATGAAAAGCAAAAGTTTAAAAATATACCTGATCAGCGCCGGATTATTGTTGATAATATATATTGTCGCCCAGGCAAACCGTCCAAAGGCTATAGACTGGTCAGTAACGCTTAACAGCAACGATAAAATACCCTTTGGCACCTATATTTTATTTAACCGCCTCAACGATATTTTTCCTGGAGCACACATTAGGTCATACCGGCAAACGGTTTATAATGTCATCGCGGACGATTCGGTGGCAAACGCTTCATACCTAATAATTGCCCCGGCAATTGATCTTTCGAAAGAAGATTACGAACAATTGGTTAAATATGTAAAGGCCGGAAATGATGTATTTATCGGCGCGCAATACTTTGGCAAATTATTCCGCAAAAACTTAGCCGTTGCAACCAGCCAGAATTTTTCATTTAACGGTAAACCCAGCACCGTAAGCTTTTTAAATCCTTCCCTGAATCCTAAAAAATACTACAGCCTGGGCAAAGGCATCGGCGACATTTATTTTAATCGCTTTGATACGTTAAAAGCGGTTGTTTTGGGGCAAAACGGCCAGCATAAATCAAATTTTATAAAATACCCCATGGGTAAAGGCTCATTGTATCTAATGGCCAATCCAAAATTTTTCGGCAACTACAGTCTCCTTGATCCAAATGGAAGCGAGTATGCGGAAACCGCGCTGTCATTTGTAAAAAATCCTGGCAATTTACTTTGGGACCAATATTATACACAGGGCACGGAAGTGACGGGGTCGCCCATGCAGGTATTTTTGAGCCACCCGGTTTTACGATGGGCCTATTATATTACTTTATTTAGTTTAATATTATTCGTTCTTTTCGAAATAAAACGCAGGCAACGCATTATTCCTGTAATCGAACCATTGAGTAATTCGACCCTGGATTTTGTAAACGTAGTAGGCCAGGTTTATTACGAAAAGCGCAATAACACCAATATAGCTCAGAAGAAAGTATTGTACCTGCTGGAGCATCTGCGTGATGAATACCAACTGAAAACCAATAAGATGGATAGTGAATTTACGGAGAAACTTGCCGGAAAGCTGGGCATCGAACTTTCATTTGCAGAAGACATAGTGAATTATATGCAATACATCAATGTGCTGGATCGCGTTACCGACCGCGAACTCATCAGATTAAATAACCTAATTGAACAACTTTACAAAAAATCCAAATAAAATGGAAGACGAAATATTTGAACAACGAACCGACCTGAGCAAGCTTAAGAATGCGGTTGAACAGATAAAGGCTACGCTTGCAAAGATAATTGTAGGCCAGCAAGACAGTATCGACCTGCTTATTGCCGGCATACTTGCCGACGGCCATATATTAATTGAAGGCGTGCCTGGGGTAGCTAAAACCTTAACCGCTAAATTGATAGCAAAGTCGATTGATGCAAAATACTCGCGCATCCAGTTTACTCCGGATTTGATGCCGTCGGATATTTTGGGCACTTCGGTATTTAACCCAAAGACAACTGATTTTGAGTTTAAGCATGGGCCAATTTTCGGCAATATCATATTGATAGATGAAATAAACCGCGCACCTGCGAAAACGCAATCTGCTCTATTTGAGGTGATGGAAGAACGCCAGTTGACTATCGACGGGCAAACCTATAAGATGGACGAACCGTTTACTGTGTTGGCAACGCAAAACCCGGTTGAACACGAGGGTACCTATCGCCTGCCGGAAGCACAGCTCGACCGTTTTATATTTAAAGTAGAAGTAAAATACCCGTCGCTTGACGAGGAAATAGCCATCATTACCAGGCAACACGGGCAAAAAACAACAGATCAGCTTAATGAGATTCAACCTGTATTATCGGCTGCCGACATTATTTCGTTGCGGCAGATCGTCGCGGGTTTGCATGTTGAAGACAAAATATTGGTTTATGTGGCTAAGATCATCCACGAAAGCCGTAATAATAAATCACTGTTCCTGGGCGGGTCGCCGCGCGCTTCACTGGCTATCGTGAACGCAGCCAAGGCGCTGGCAGCTATAAAAGGGCGTGATTTTGTGACGCCTGACGATATTATTCAAGCAACAGTTCCGGTTTTAAGGCACCGCATTATGCTGACGCCGGACAAAGAAATGGAAGGCACCACGCCTGATGATGTGGTGGCCCAGATTATTCAAAAAATTGAAGTCCCGAGGTAAGGTGGTGAGTGGTGAGTGGTGAGTGGTGAACAACAAATGTTCTTAACGGAACAAAAAAAGGGCTTTTAAAGTTTCTATCAACCAAACGTCCCAACGGGGACAATGCGCACGGTTCTCGTCCTGTAGGGACGCTTGGTCGGTAGCACGGAATTCAAACCACGGGTTGGCGTTCCGTAGGAACGCCTGGTGAAGACGTTGAGATCGAGATATTTATTTAAAAAATTAATAAGTGAAGAAGTTTTTCAGCTTATTTTATAAGAACCTGTTTTTAACCAACCGGCTTTTTGCCGGGTTCGGTGGCTGCGTGGTGCTGTTTATGTTTTCGTTCTTTTTCCCATGGCTGGGCATTATTCCTGAGTTAGCATTCTACAGCCTATTGCTCCTCATCTTTAGCGATATTTTAATGCTTTACCGGCTCCAGCGGGGGGTGTTTGCAAAACGTCATGCGCCCGAACGGCTGAGCAACAGCGATGATAACGAACTGGGGATATATATTGAAAATTGGTACCCCTTTAATATCAATGTAGGTATTATCGACGAAATTCCCTTCCAATTCCAAAAGCGTGATGTATGGTTCAAAACAGAATTGAAACCGCGGCAGCGCAAGCTGATAAATTATATTTTGCGCCCGACCAAGCGGGGCGAATATGAGTTTGGCGACATCAGGATATTTGTACGGTCGCCACTGGGGCTCATCAGTCGCCGGTATAATTTTAAGCAGGCTGAGACACTGCCCGTATACCCGTCGTTTTTGCAGATGCGCAAATATGAGTTGATGGCAATATCAAATAATTTGTCGGAGATCGGCGTAAAAAAAATAAGGCGCCTCGGCCACAGCCTTGAGTTCGAGCAGGTAAAAAATTACGTGCAGGGTGATGATTACCGTACCATAAACTGGAAAGCGACGGCAAGGCAAGGGAGTTTAATGACCAATACCTATACCGACGAAAAATCGCAGCATGTGTATTGCGTGATTGAAAAATCGCGGGTGATGAAAATGCCTTTTGAAGGATTAAGCCTGCTTGATTATGCGATAAATGCAAGCCTGGTATTATCAAATGTGGCCTTATTGAAAGAAGACAAAGCCGGGGTGATAACCATAGCAGAAAAAATAGGCACGGTAATCCCTGCCGACCGGCGGCCAACCCAGATCAACAAGATACTGGAGGTCCTGTATAAAGAGAAAACGCGTTACCTGGAAACAAACCTTGAGGTGTTATATACCACAGTCCGCGCAGTTATTAAACAACGGAGCCTTGTGGTATTTTTTACCAACTATGAAAGCTTATCCGCGCTGCAAAGGCAATTACCTTATCTTAAACGAATTGCCAAATTTCATTTGCTGCTGGTTGTGTTTTTTGAGAACACAGAGCTAAAAAAATTGAGTGAAAAACCAGCCGGTGACGTAGAAGGCATTTATATAAAAACCATCGCCGAAAAATTTGCCTATGATAAAAAGCTAATCGTAAAAGAATTGGCGAAATACAACATACAGTCGATTTTAAGCAGCCCGCAAAACCTCACCGTTAATACGATCAATAAATACCTGGAGATTAAAGCGAAGCAGCGGATATGATCATTTAGATTCGATGAAGAATTACTTAAAAAGGCCCGGCGTAACCGGTTATAATTTTGCTGATCTGCAAACTTTAATGAAACCCAACCCCAGGTACCTGCCATTTTTATGGTTTGTTCTTGTTAGCCTAACCAATTTTTCACCGCATCCATTATTTAAACAATACCGTGCTAACTTATTTAAAGGGCACAAAGCAAAGATTATCTTAAAAAGCAATCCCATGGGCCGGATGTACCGCACCAGGATTACCGATGCGTACTATTCTAAAATTGATACGAGGTGGTTGCGTGAGTCTACAGGCCTAAACTTTGCCGGTCATTATTGTTTTGCCTATTGGGGCTGCGGCTCACCGTGCCAGGAAGCAGTAATTGTTGACGTTAAAACCGGCCTGATCTACGATGCGCCCCCGGCGTCATACGGGTATAAGTTCACATCTACCAGCAGGCTCGTAGTAGTTAATCCTGATCCGCCCGGTATTGACTGCGCAGGCTGCACTGCTGAATATTGGGTTTGGAACGACTCAAGCAAGAAATTTAAAGAGGTACATTAGCAAGCCGGGTGTTGTGCACGAAGTGGCGATATAGGGGCCAGGATGCAAGAGTATTTCATTGTCAAAAATAAGTCCGCCTTCAGCGCCTAACTCCTACTTAAACCTGTAAAGCCCGGTAACGCTGCCCCACTGGTGGGCCTCTACCATTTGTTTCACATCTTTTGTGTGAAATATTGCGGCTATATCAAAAACAAAGCGGTTGGCGGTAAAAGCCACGCCGAACTGCTGGCTAAAAACAAATGGCTCTTTATCTTTGGTTATCTCGAGGCCGCTATGATTATCTGAAAGGCCACCCTGTATCGTAGCATCGTAAGCTACGTAGTTGAACTGCGGTTTATAATAGAAGAATATTTCATTTTTGTGCAACAGCCCGGTAAAATCGCTGCGCGTAACAGTACTTTGCGTACTGACAGAATAAAACAACTGGTTAAACGAGCCCAGCCTAACGAGCGGCCCGACTCCGCCGCCGGTAAAGCCATTGCCTAAATTTGCATAACTTGCCAATGACACATCGATCCAGGGCCCTCGGGTGATCAGTTTATTATATTCAACGGATAGATTGAGTTCCAGGTCGTTGTTTACCTGGTACTCCCAGCCGCTTGGATGATAAAAGCCAAAGTTATCGTGTACAAAATCCTGTATCTGTTTCCCTTTCGCATTGGGGCCAACGGTGCCGAGTTGCACGCTGAATTTTAGGTTACTTTCATTTTTATATAAAAAATTCAGGCTCGATCCAATATATAAATAAGCCGCGAACGGCCGGTCGATCAACCCGGGCTGGTCCACGCCGTTTTGGTCGGCAATGCTTCCGCTTTGAGGGTTGAATATTTTTTGTCCCATTTCAAAACCGAGCACCTTATTTTGCAAAGCCGAGCCGGCGGCATCTTTAACAACCAGGGCGTGCCGGTAGTATAAAAAGATACCATCAGTGTAGTACTTGTCAGAGCCTTGAAGAAGATAGGAATCGTTATCGGTTTCGGCGCCAATTTCAGTTGCGTGGGATTGCGCGAACAGGTTTGCAGCCGAAAAAAGAAAGATCAGAAACGTAAATATTTTAAATCTCATCAGGTTTACATAAATGATGCCGAAAATAATAAAAGCCGCGCGATAACCGCAACCTTTAAATTATATTTATTAACGGACCAACGAACCACCAAAACCGTTTTGCCAAATAAATGGTTATATTTAAGTATTAAATCAATTGGATATGAGATCGATTTGGAAAGGTTCGCTTGGTTTTGGCTTGGTTAGTATCCCCGTAAAACTTTATTCGGCCGTTCAGAGCAGCTCACTTGGTTTTGATATGCTCGACAGCCGCGACCATGCCCGCATACGCTACCAGCGGGTAAATGAACATACCCGCAAAGAGGTACCTTATGATAAGATTGTAAAAGGCTATAAGCTTAATGACGACTATGTTATTGTGGATGACGCGGATTTCCAGGACGCTGCACCGGAAAAAAGCAAAGTAATTGAAATTGAAAGCTTTGTAGATATCGCTGATGTAAACCCAATGTTTTACGAAACATCCTATTATACAGAGCCCGATACCAAAAACAATAAAGCCTATGCGCTTTTGGTACAGGCATTAACTAAATCAAAAAAAGCCGGTTTGGCAAGGTTCGTTTTACGCACTACCGAGTCGCTATGTATTGTTCACCCGGTTGATCATGTTTTGGTAGTCACCCGCATCCGCTTTGCGCAGGAAATACGCAGCACGGAGGATCTAAATATCGGTGATGAGGTCAACGTGACCAAAAAAGAGCTTGATGTGGGTCTGGCGCTGATAAATCAATATGCCGAGCATTTCGACGTTTCGAAATTTAAAGATGAATATAACGACGAACTCCTGAAGATTATCAAGGCAAAATCAAAAGGCAAACGCGCGACTGTTAAAAAACTTAAACCGCAAAAACCTACCGGCGATGATCTATATGAACAATTAATGCAGAGCTTAAATGCCAGGAAAGGGGCATAAGATAAAAATGGCAGCAACCGATAAGAAACCGGCAGATGAAGAGTTGATTGAAATTGGCCGGAAAAATGTAAAACTGAGCCACCTGGACAAGGTGTTTTGGAAAGATGAAGGCATAACCAAGGGCCAGCTTGTCGGTTATTACCGCGCAATGGCCGATTGGATAGTTCCCTACCTAAAGGATAAGCCGATGTCGATGCGTCGTCAGCCTAATGGCATTAGCGATCCCGGTTTTTTCCAGAAGGACGCGGACATTGCGCATTTACCCGGTTTTATCAGGACCAAGCCCCTTTATTCAGAAAGTACTGATAAAAATATAAATTATATCATCGGCGGCGATGCAGCTACGTTATTATACATGGTAAACCTGGGCTGCATTGAGATAAACCCATGGCTAAGCTCCCATAAGAACCCCGATAAGCCGGATTTTTTGGTGATAGATATAGATCCGCATGACGTTCCCTTCCGCGAGGCAGTTGAGGTGGCACTAAAAACAAAAGAGATATTTGGGCGAATGAAGCTTGACGTTTTTGTCAAGACCTCGGGGTCGAAGGGTTTACATATTTATTGCTATACCGGCGCAAAATACGATTATGATTTTGTTAGGATGTTTGCCGAATACGCTGCGAATTTAATACACGATGAGCTGCCGGATACTACAAGTGTCGAAAGAAATCCTGCCAAAAGAAAAAATAAAACGTATATCGATTTTTTGCAGAACAGTCGGGGCCAAACCGTAGCCTGCCCATATTCCTTAAGGCCGAAACCGGGCGCTACGGTATCAACACCATTGCATTGGCACGAAGTAAATGACGGCCTGAAACTTTCGGACTACACTATTTTTAATGTTCCCGAAAGGGTGAAAAAAATCGAAGATCCCTGGAAGGACCTTACCAAGGTAAAAGCAGATCTTAAAAAGGGTTTGGCGCTGCTTAGAAAGTAACGGACGACACCTAATAAAACACCTGCTTATTCAACCAGCTTAAGCCATTTCTTTCTAACCGATAATTGCTGCGGGGTCAGGCCCGGCAGATCGTCAATTTTATATTTAACCCGGTTGTTCCTCAGTAATGTCACATTTAATGTAACCGGCAATCCATCGCGGTTTACGCTTATCGAAACCTTGTCCCCCGGCTTTTTCCCATTCAGCATAGTGGCGGGGTCGCTAATAGGCTGGCCGTCAATTGATACCAGCTCGTCGTTAACATTTATACCGTCGATCCAGCCGGCGTTTCCGCGCAACACGGTGTTTACAATCTTTTTACCATTATTATTTGAGATACCTATCCCCAGGGTTGGCTCATTTGTGGCCGCGAGCTCGTCCGTAATTTTATAGCCGGCATAACCGAGATATTTGTTGAAGTCGACTGGTTTCAGGCCATAAATATAATCAGCATAAAAATCGTCCAGCTTTTGTGCTGCGAACTTTTCAAACGCCAGCTTAAATTCCTTGTCGGTATAGCCGCGTTTTTTCTGTTTATAATAAGTTTCGTACATATACCTCATCACATCATCCAGCGAGGATTTGCCTTTTGAATTGTTAATGATCAGTAAGTCGAGCATCATGGCAACTTCGGCGCCTTTATCATAATATGAAATTCCCGAATTAATTGAATTTTCGTTTGGCCTGTATGCCTTTATCCAGGCATCAAAGCTGGCTTCGGCCAAAGGCTGTATCTTAGCGCCGGGTATATTTTCAACTGTGCTGATCTCGTTTGCTACACCGTCCAAATATATCCCGGGCGTTATTAAGTTGGCATGCCGCAAAATAATATTTTGATAGTAAGCGGTAAACCCTTCTGCAATCCACAGGTCGGTTGTGTAGTTTTCGTTGTCATAATCAAACGGGCCAAGCACAATGGGGCGCAGGCGTTTCACATTCCAAAGATGAAAATGCTCATGGGCAACCAGGCTTAAAAAGTTGCGATAACCGCTTTCGGTAGCATAATTATCGCGCGATGCGCCTAAGGTAGTGGAGCTTAAATGCTCCAGGCCGCCCCCGCCCCTAAAATAGTTGTGCACTATAAAAACATAACGCTTATTGGGATTTTCGCCATACACGGCCGTCTCCTGTTCCACAATTTTTGGCATATCAACTTTAAGCCGCTCTTTGTCGTAATTGCCGCCGCCAACCATGCACACTTCATACTTTACGCCTGCAGCGTCAAACCCAAAAACATCCTGGTTGCCGACTTCAATGGGAGAGTCGAACAATATATCAAAGTTAGGCGCATGGCGGGTGAATGGGTCGCCTTTTACTTCTTCGAGGCTTGTGGAAACCTTAGTCCATCCTTTGTACGGCACAATACGAACGATTGAAGACAGGTGCAGCATTTTATCAGGATACATAAAAATACCGGTGGTTGAAAGGAACGCATGCGATGCGTCGATAAAGCTGGTGCGCACGGATATTTCGAAACAATACACACGGTATTTTACTGTGACATGTGAGAGACCCAGGGTATTAATATGCCATGTGTTTTTTCTTGTTTTGGGCGATTGCAATAATTTGCCGTTTGAGCTGGCGCTGAAGGACTCGACATTTTTCGAAAACTCCCTGATAAGATATGATCCCGGTGTCCATACAGGCATTTTCAGGTCCAGGAAGTTTTGTTTTAAGCCCGAAATGTTCATTTCGACGTCAGCATAATGCGCCTGCGCTTCAGGGAAGGTTACTGAATAAGAAATTTGAACAGCGCCTGCTGCGTTGCCGGACTTTGTATCCATAAATAAAAGTGTTAAAGAAAAAAGAATTGCTAAAAGTGTCGTCTTCATCTACTAAAATGTTTACTTGCGGCGCCGGCGACAATATGCCTGTTTTTTGTGTGCGCCGCCGGTTTATTTTCGTTGGCAAGATAAAAAATTTTTAACGGCGAAATTACCTATCCCGTTGTAAAAAGGCTGATAGATAAGCGATAAAACAAGGGTGTGTTATTTTTTAAACAACTATATTTTTTAAATTGGTATAAAAAGCTATTTTTGAACATAATGGCCATGAGCTTTAAAACCTGTTTGCTGATCGACGACAATTATATTGATAATTTTGTCACGCGTAAAATATTGGAAGGCGGCAATTTTGCTGAATCAATTGTAGTTGTCCGTTCGGCAGCTGAAGCCATAAGCGCGCTGGGTGATGGTACCGTAAAGCCTGATGTTATTTTCCTTGACGTTCGTATGCCGATGATGGGCGGCTTTGAGTTTTTAGAGGAGTATGATAAGCTAAACATTGATAAAGCAAACATAAAAATATTCATGTTATCCTCGTCTCTTGACCCTTTGGACATGAGAAAATCTACCGATAACAAATATATTACCCAGTTTATTCACAAACCCCTTACACAAAAGGCACTCGAAGAACTTTGTACATGATCTTAGTGGCTGACAGCGGGTCATCAAAAACCGACTGGTTGCTTGCACTTCCAAACCAGGAAGTTAAGGAATTCAGGACGGCTGGGCTTAATCCGTATTTTTTAACCGAAAAAGAGATCGTAAAAATACTGCAGGAGCAGGCGGCAGAAATGATTGCCTTTGCGCCCCGCATAAAGGAAATATATTTTTTTGGGGCCGGCTGTTCAAGCCCCGACCGGCATGAAATCGTGTCAAATGCCATCAGCCATTTTTTTACAAAATCGTACATCAGTGTCGACAGTGATCTGCTGGGCTCGGCATATGCCACCTGCGGGCATGAAAAAGGCTTTTGCTGTGTGCTGGGCACGGGATCCAATATTTCATTTTTCGATGGGGCTGATATACACGCGGGCCAGCAAGGATTGGGCTTTGTTTTAGGCGACGAAGGTTCAGGGACCTGGTTTGGCAAAGCTTTGATCACCGATTTTTTATATGGCAACATGCCCGCCGATATCAGCCAAAAATTTGACGACGAATACCATTTGGACAAAGAGGCCGTGATAAAAAATGTATATCAAACGCCAAATCCAAACTCATACCTGGCGGCGTTCAGTAAATTTCTCGGCAATATAAGGCCATCGGCTTACGCACAAAACCTGCTGCGAAAAGGCCTGCTGGAATTCGTCGACACAAATATTAAATGGTATCCGCAATACCACCGGTACAAATGCCATTTTGTAGGTTCAATCGCTTACATTTTCACAGATGAGTTAAAAGCCGTATGTAAAGAGAACGGCATTCACGTTGGCAAGATCATCCAAAAGCCGATACATGACCTGATGACATTTATTTTAAACAGGGAGGGGGAGTGATTTTGCGGATTTCGGAATCGCGCGAATTTAATTTTTAGCGTTATATCCGGGTCATCAGTTATTTCCTTAATATCCTAAACACGATAAATGCCATTGCCAACAGCGCTATCAAGCTTCCAACTCTTGCAATATAGTCTCCATACCGCACATAAAAAGTAAGATCAGAATTCAGGTTGATATCGTGTTTTATGGCCGTCCGTACCCACCATTTTGTATGCTGCACTACATCGCCGCGCTGGTTGATAAAAGCCGAAATGCCGGTATTCGCCGAGCGGCACACCCAGCGTCGTGTTTCAATGGCGCGCAGTTTGGCGTAATCAAGGTGCTGATCCTTACCCGGAGTGTCTTCCCACCAGCCATCATTAGTAATAATGGCAATAAATTGCGCCCCATGGAGTACCGATGTCGCAATCCATTCGCCCCAAATGGTTTCATAGCATATAGCCGGGGCAACACCAATACCGCTTTGCGAATAAAACACGCCGGGCTCAGCCTGGCTGCCATAGGTCCCGGTTGCGCCCCCCAAATGTTCAAATACAGGTTTTAAAAATGACAAAGCGGAGCCAAACGGCAAGGATTCGGCTCCGGGTACCAACTTCGATTTATGATAGAACTGCACGTTGGCTGAGTTTTCAATGCGGAGGGCCGCATTAAAGTTGTCGTAATATACACGTGATTGCCGGTCGTAGTTTGCAGTTGGCGTTGCATCGTTGTTATATATTTTATAAGTCTCGGCGCCGGTTATGAGGTTGCCGTTTTTGTACTTGTTTAAAAAATGCTGCGTTTGTAAAAAAAAACTGTTTGTGCGCACATTGTCTTCATTGATCTCGGCGGGAATGGCGGTCTCGGGCCAGATAAAGAACTCGGTATTAGCTTGCCCCAATGAGTCGGAAAGGTGAGTTAAAATGCTCACCTGCAGGAAAGGAGGCATAGAGTTTTCTTTTGCATACGGATCGATATTGGGCTGTACAACCACAACGTTTGAGGGATTGCGCTGTTCCCGGTAACTGTAATACCGGTATAGCGAAAACCCAAGCGGTAATACCAGTACGATTACAAATGCGGAAATAAGCTTTGACCTCAGCGCTTTATTTTGCCCTTCCTTTAAGCCCATATAGATCAAAAAGACCAGGATATTTAAAACCCATATCCAAACGGTGCCGCCGTAAACGCCCGTATATTCGTACCACTGCACCCATTGGTGGGTTATGGCAAAGCCATTTCCAAGCGTCATCCATGGAAAAGCCAGGGGCCAGCTTTGGTGAAGATATTCATAAGCTATCCAAAAGCATACCAGGCCCGTCAGGCATATACCTCGACTGGCGATGCGCCTTAGCCTGTAATACAGCCAGCAAGCGGTTGCCATCAGCAGCGGCCCCAGTGCCCAGGGTATTATTGAAACAGGCAACGCCACTACCTCGCCGATCATTTTTAAGGCATTATAAACCCAGTATATCGATAAGGTGTTCCAAATAAAAAAACCAATGAAAGCCGTCCCGAATATTTTCTTCCCCTTTTTGGTATAATCTGACCGGATAATGTTTTCGATTGCAACCAGCATCGGCGCTAATCCGACAAAAAGTAGAAATGTTGAATAATGTGTAGGGGGCCAGGCAATCCAAAGCAGCAGTCCGGAGAGTAAGGATAACAGGAGGTTTTTCTTCATGAGTTATTTAAGGGTGCAAAAGTATGGTTATGATGGTTTATTACCGTGCTTTTCAAACTTTTCTGCATTAAAGGCGCCTGAATTTCCTCTCGGTATAGATAACGAACGCCAGTTTGAGCCTGTAATCATTTTTCCGATAAATACAATTTGCCCTATATGGTACGGATAATGCGCCAGTTGCCTGTTGATGGCATCGACTACACTGTGGCGCTCCCCGCGTATATAAATATCTTTTTGCCAGTCGCCTTCCTTTATTGAATTGAGGGCATTAAACAAACAGTCCCAGCCCTGGTCCCAAATGGCCAGTAACTGCTGCCTGGTTCTTATGTCGTTTGCAAATTCAGCATCCCTGTCCCGGCCGGGCTTTTCGCCGTCGCTGGTTAAAAAATCCGTCCATCGCGAAAGCATATTGCCCGAGAGGTGCTTCACGATGGTAGCAATGCTGTTGCTTTCTTCATTATATTGCCAGAAAAGCCCTTCATCTTCCAGTTGAACAAAGGTCTGTTCGCCAAGCGTTTTGTAATACTCAAACCGCTTTTTTACGCTGTTTAAATAGGTTTCCATATATGTTGTCTGCGCCTCACCTAAATCCTCTCCAAAGGAGAGGACTTTTTAAATTTGGTCCAAATTAGCGTATCTATAACTTGTGTAGTTCAACTTTTTAAAGCCCTCTCTTTGTAGAGGGTTGGGTGAGGCCAGCCACACAAATCACGAATTCCCCCTTCGCCGGATGCGTTTCAAAATAAGTTTTTATTTCGGCAGCTGTTCCGCGCACCGTTTCTTCAAACATTTTTGTCAGTTCGCGCGATACTGATATCTGCCGTTCGGATCCAAAATAAAGCGCAATTTCATCCAGCGTTTTTAACAAACGGTGCGGCGACTCATAAAGTATAATGGTGCGCTCTTCATTGGCCAACGTTTTATAACGTGTTTGCCGGCCTTTTTTCAAAGGTAAAAATCCTTCAAAACAAAACCGGTCGGTCGGGAAGCCAGAATTCACCAGCGCCGGGACAAAAGCAGTGGCGCCGGGCAGGCATTCAACTTCCAGCTCATTTTTCAATGCTTCCCTTACCAGGTAAAACCCCGGGTCGGATATTGCCGGCGTGCCCGCGTCAGATATCAGCGCTATATTTTTCCCTTCCTTTAAAAACCTGATGATCTCGTTAGCCGATTGATGCTCATTATGCCGATGGTGCGAAAATACTTTTTGATGAATGTCGAAATGCTTCAGCAAAGGCGCTGATGTACGGGTATCCTCGGCCAAAATTAAGTCCGCCTCCTTCAAAACGCGAACAGCCCTGAAGGTCATATCTTCAAGATTTCCTATCGGCGTAGGGACTAAGTAGAGTTTACCGGTCATGTTCAGTTTGCAGTGGGCGGTTTGCAGTTTGCAGCAGCAAGTTGGCGTGCGGGGTTTCCAGTTGACAGTTAACATTTGATATATGCTGCATCCTATTTATAACATCATAAACAGAATAAACAAAAAAACTGCAAACTGCCTACTGCAAACTGCTAACTGATCCTATCTTTGCCCAAAAAATAAAATAATGCTGCAAGTTAGTTATATCCGCGATAACAGGGAACAGGTTTTAGAACGTTTGGCTGTAAAAAATTTTAAACAGCCCCAACTGGTCGATGAAATCGTTCAATTGGACGATAAACGCCGTCAAACTCAAACCAGCCTTGATAATGTCTCAGCCGAAGCTAATTCTGCCGCAAAACAGATAGGCGAATTGATGCGGACGGGCAAAAAAGACGAAGCCGAAATCATTAAATCAAAGACTGCTGCCTGGAGGGAGGACATAAAACAACTCGGCGAGCAGCTTACGGCTATTGAGGGCGAGTTGCAGCAAAAGTTGGTTTTGTTGCCAAACCTGCCGCATAGCTCGGTACCAAAAGGCCTTACACCAGAAGACAACGACATCATGCTTGAAAGCGGCGTAAAACCCACTTTGCCGGCTAATGCACTGCCGCACTGGGAGCTTGCCGCCAAATATAACCTGATAGATTTTGAGCTTGGCGTTAAAATAACAGGCGCCGGTTTCCCGGTTTATAAGGGAAAGGGCGCCAAGCTGCAGCGGGCTTTGATCAGCTTTTTTTTGGACGAGGCTGAAAAGGTGGGCTATGATGAGGTGATGGTACCGCTGATGGTTAACGAGGCATCGGGCTTTGGTACCGGCCAGCTTCCGGATAAGGAAGGGCAGATGTACTTTGTGGGGGCCGATAACCTATACCTGATACCAACCGCCGAAGTGCCGATCACCAATATGTACCGCGATGTAATTTTAAGAGCGGATGAGCTGCCGGTAAAAAATTGCGGCTATACGGCATGTTTTCGCCGTGAGGCAGGCTCATACGGGGCCCATGTACGCGGGCTGAACCGTTTGCACCAATTTGATAAAGTTGAGTTGGTACAGGTGGTTCATCCTGATCAATCATACGATGTAATTGAGCAGATGAGCGCGCATGTGCAGGGCTTGCTGAAGAAGCTGGCCTTGCCCTATCGTGTGCTGCGTTTATGCGGCGGCGATATGAGTTTCGCTTCTGCGCTGACTTATGATATGGAAACCTGGAGTGCCGCGCAGCAACGCTGGCTTGAGGTATCTTCGGTGTCGAACTTTGAGACTTTTCAAAGCTATCGTTTAAAGCTGCGTTTCCGAAACGCCGAAGGCAAAACCCAACTGGCGCACACCCTTAACGGCAGCGCGCTGGCATTGCCGCGCATTGTCGCTACCTTACTTGAGAACAATCAAACGGAAACTGGTATTAAAATACCGGAGGTATTGGTGCCTTATACAAAGTTTGAGTGGATAAGCTGATAAGTACTTTTAAAAAGCCGCATTAACCAGCAGTTCAGTCATGGTGCTGTCGAATATTGATTTTACGGTATCAATGGCTGTTTTGGCGTGGCTGCGCAGTTCATTCTTGTAAATTACCTGGTCAACCCCCAGTACTTTTAAAAAGCCGTCAATTTTTCTGTCGGGGCTGCTTCTAAAGCAGCATATCTTAATTTTGTTGTAGTATGAATTTGTGCGGATGCGGCGTAGTATCTTTTCCATGTCTGTACATAAGTAGTCGTAATCGAATACGATAATGTTGGGCGCCATTTCGTAAATGGCCGGGAAAACACGGCTGGCGGATGTAACATGTTTGATTTGCTGATTACCGGCCAAAACCTGTAACGAAACTATATTGGGGGCAACCAATAATACTCTTTCGTACTTACTATGCATCATCATTTTATCAATTAGGGTGATAAGGATAATTAAATATGTGCTATGTTTTCAATCGTTGTTTTCTTTGACTTGGTTTAGTAACCTCTGCAATAAATTTGCCCTGAATTCCCTTTTACGAACGGCAGGCTAATTGGTTACAGAATAAATTAAAAAATTACTTATTTCTTAAATTTAGTTATATAAATCAGTAAGTGCCCGCAATAATAGCCTAAAACGTCCGGATAAGGTTTCAGAGGATTTAACGCCATTGCAGCCAGGAAATGAAAAAACTATTTTTATTCAGAACAAGGTTTAGCTATTTGCCATTTAGTGAGAAACGCCTGCAACCCATTTCAAAATCGATGAATCGAAAATGGAACCGATATTAGTCAGAGCTGTTTTACTCTTTTGAGTATCTATAAGGTCTTCGGAATAAATCAAATAATCAACGCCTAACGCCTTTAATAAACCGTCGGTTTTTGAGTTCGGACGGTCTTTGTAACAGCATACTTTAAGCTTGCTGTAAAACTTGTTGATCCGGATGCGGCGCAGTACCTTTTCAATATCTGTCCCAACATGATCATAATCGAAAATGATCATATCGGGGTTTAACTCAAATAGCGATGGGAAGACGTTACCCACTGCCGAGATGTGTTTTACAATGCTGCAATCTGCCAGTAACCTATCCGGGTAAACGTCGGGTGCAACCAAAAGTACTTTCTTAAAGCGTGTACGGATCATGCTGATAGTTAATTAAGGGAAGACTAAATATAAAATGTATATTTCATATTGTCAAGTACTTATTAATCAGTTAGAAAGAAAATAAAAGCTTAATATTAATTTAATGTTCCTGCAACAAAATATACAAAAACGTGCAAATTTCGAAAAGAAATTAATTCCCGATTAATTTAAATTAGTTAAACATTATATTTACGCGTAGCCACCCTTTAACCCCCAGAACACGAGGTTAGAAAAAAATCGGCAAAAGTTAGATTTTTTTATTTTTTAAATTCCAAATTCTTCGTAAAAGCTGCTATTTTTTATAAAAATTATAATAGCCAAACAGGTCAATTTGAAATTATTTTAAGAACAACGGTTGACCCGGGTCAATTTATTTGGCGATTTCAAAAACCACATTTATCTGAAAACGCAATTTTATTTTCTTAAAATCAATGCCCGTTTCAGGCGGCTTCAAATTTTAGTACATGTTTTTAATCGGGCCACTCCCGTGACAAAATAGAGGGTGCAAATTATCGGAATGGTTTTTATTATGCGCATACTATTAACCCGCCGGCTTTTACCGCCACCATCTGGCTTGTAAAAATTCGCGAGATCAAAGATTTTACACGGTTCAACAAACTTTGACGTTTTGCCACGCTTATTTTCACGTTATCCTCTGCCTTTGTATCAGCTAACGGCTCGTTGTAATCATCCATCTCCTCCATAAGTATGCTCTCGCGGATAACCCGTTCCCTTAATTCCGGGTCGCGGTTCACAATCTCGTCCAGTTCGGTAAGCTCGCTGAATGTGGCTTCGCCTTTTCTTTGCCTTTTTATTAAAATTTCAAACCGGTCCTGTAAAAAGGTGCGTCGTTCAGGCCGTTTACGTTGGTAAGTCATAACATATTATTGCTTTAAACTGCTGTGCAAACCATGTGCCGATTGTCATAAATATTTAATTTTCAACAGCTTATATAGCAATCACGGTTTTTTGACTGCAACGTTTTGATACAATGTACTGTCCGTTTCCGGTCGCTGGGAAAGGCCGCCCGAAGTCTAAAAATGCGCGAATAACAAAACCGGGTAGGAATTTTGAGAATTGATCTTAAAATTCCTACCCGGCTACTTTCAGTATATATGATAGAGTAAGGGAGTTTTTCAGGTAATATTATTTTACTCCCTTATTGAAATTAATTAGCGGCCCTGGCAATATGATAGCATTCGTAGGCCAGGTGCCTGTTATAATCGTTGGCAATACTTTTATAAGTCAACAGGTCCACGATGGTCCCGATCATAAAAAACCCTCCTGTAAAGAAATAAAGCAGGCCTAAAATAATTTGGTTGGTCATAAACCTTTGCACACCGGCAACACCCAAAAAGCCCAGCAGTGTAGCCAGTAATATATCATTCGGGTTTTTACGCCTGCTGTTATAAACCAGCATAAAAGTTTGCACCTGGTTTTCGGTAAGCCCGGCCGAAGCATGGTGGATAAAGCTATACTCCTCCATTGTAATGCCTTCAAATCCTGTGTATGTATTTTGGTAAGCGTTCATTTCTTTATCAGTTATCCTGTTCTTAAATTCTGATGTAAAATTAACGCCTGTATAAAAAAAGGCAACCCGAATTAGGTTAGCGGGGAAAAGAAGTCGGTAAATGAGGGAATTTTGGCGGTGAATTTTTTCGATGTGCGGATGAGATAATTTGAAAATTAGATAATTTGAAAATTTGAAGATGCTGTGCAATCTGGCTAGACCCACGAACACAGATTCCTTTGCACAATGAGCAGAAAACTACGTTTCCGCATTTGCAAATCACCACATCTTCAAATTTTCAAATTATTTCATCTGCACATCCTCTCAAGTTCCGTATTCCGGTGTGGTTACTTCACTTTCTTCAAACTCGTAGTCGGTTAACGGCGGACAGCTACAAATCAGCGTTCTATCGCCATAAGTATCATTAACCCGGCCGACTGACGGCCAGAACTTATAGGCCGCAACATAAGGCAGCGGGAATGCAGCTTTTTGGCGGGTATATGGATGCTCCCATTCATTAGCCGTGATTACCGATGCAGTATGCGGCGCATTTTTTAACGGATTATCTGTTTTATCCGAAAGCCCTTTTTCAACATCATCAATTTCATGGCGGATCGCTATCATGGCATCACAGAAACGGTCGAGCTCGTGTTTTGGTTCTGATTCTGTTGGTTCAACCATAACCGTACCCGCAACCGGGAAAGAAACAGTCGGCGCGTGGAAACCGTAATCCATTAAACGCTTGGCAATATCAGTTACTTCGATGCCAAAGTTTTTAAAGGCCCGGCAATCGAGTATCATTTCGTGCGCGCAGCGGCCATGTTTGCCGGAGTAAAGCACAGGATAATGGTGCTCCAGGCAGGTTTTGATATAGTTGGCGTTCAGGATGGCATAACGGGTAGCATCGGTTAAACCATCGCCGCCCATCATGGCTATATAAGCATGCGAGATGATCAATATCGAAGCCGATCCCCATGGGGCCGATGATACGGCATGGATGGATTTACCTTTATCAATATCAACAACCGCATGTCCCGGCAAGTATGGAACCAGGTGCTTTGCCACACCGATGGGCCCCATACCCGGACCACCGCCGCCATGCGGAATGCAAAATGTTTTATGCAGGTTGAGGTGGCAAACATCCGCGCCGATATTGGCCGGGCTTGTTAAGCCAACCTGTGCGTTCATATTAGCGCCGTCCATATAAACCTGGCCGCCGTTTTGGTGAATGATATTGCACACTTCGATGATCGATTCTTCAAACACGCCATGTGTGGATGGATAGGTTACCATCAAACACGAAAGCTCGTTTTTATATTGTTCCGCTTTTTCCTTCAGATCGGTTACGTCAATATTCCCGTTATCATCGCACTTTACAACAACTATCTTCATCCCGGCCATAGCCGCCGAGGCTGGATTTGTTCCGTGTGCCGACGATGGGATCAGGGCGATGTTGCGGTGCCCCTCGCCCCTATCCATATGATATGCGCGGATCACCATTAAGCCGGCATATTCGCCCTGGGCGCCTGCATTTGGCTGCAAGCTCATGGCCGCAAAACCAGTGATCTCGCAAAGCCAGTTATTCAGCTCGTCAAACAAGTGCATGTAGCCGCCAACCTGGTCGGCCGGGGCAAAGGGGTGCATTTTGCTGAATTCGGCCCAGGTTACCGGTATCATTTCGGTAGTGGCATTCAGTTTCATGGTACATGAGCCCAGCGCGATCATGGAATGGCAGAGGGACAGATCCTTTGTTTCCAGCGATTTGATATACCGCAGCATCTCATGTTCCGAATGATGCGAGTTAAATAAAGGATGCGTTAAATAAGCTGATTTGCGCTGAAGTCCGGCTGGAATAGTTGTTTCGAGGTTCGCTTTTAATTCATCAAACCCTACATCATTCAGCGATTTCCCTTTTACTCTTGCGAAAAAGCGCACCATTGTTTTTATATCTTCCGGCGAAGTAGTTTCATCAACCGAAATAGTTACTGTCGAACCTTTATAATGAAAGTTCATTTCGTTATTGATGGCTTCGGCATGTATCGGGCCGGCTAAGTCGCCGAGGTCAAATTTTACTGTATCGAAAAACGATTGGTTCAACTGTTCATAGCCCAGTTGTTTTAATGAGTCCGCCAGCAAAACAGCAAGGCCATGAATGCGTTCTGCAATCAGCTTTATCCCGGCGGGGCCATGGTACACCGCATACATGCTTGCCATTATTGCCAGCAAAGCCTGGGCAGTACAAATATTTGAGGTGGCCTTATCCCTGCGGATGTGCTGCTCGCGGGTTTGCAATGCCATACGCAGGGCATAGTTCCCGGCGCTGTCAATAGTAACCCCGATAATGCGGCCGGGTATCGAGCGTTTGTATTCTTCTTTGGTTGCAAAAAAAGCAGCGTGAGGGCCGCCAAAACCCATGGGTACGCCAAAACGCTGGCTACAGCCAACAACAATATCGGCACCCCATTCGCCGGGCGGCGTTAAAAGCGCCAGGCTCATGATATCGGCTACGACAGTTAGTTTTATACCTTTTGCATGGGCTTCCGCAGCATAAGAAGTATAATCATAAACTGCGCCGTCGCCGGCGGGGTATTGCACTATCGCGCCAAACATATTATCCGAAAGCTCAACAGTACGGTGGTCGCCTATTTTCAACTCTATCCCGAAAGGCTGGGCGCGGGTTTTTAAAATATCAATGGTTTGTGGGAACAATTCTTCCGATACAAAAAACACGTTGGCGTTTTGATTTTTACGCAGACTGTATTGCATGAACATTGCTTCGGCGGCGGCAGTGCCTTCGTCTAACAAAGAGGCATTGGCAATTTCCATCCCGGTAAGGTCAATCACCATTGTCTGGAAGTTGAGCAGCGCCTGCAGGCGTCCCTGGGCTATCTCGGCCTGGTAAGGAGTGTATTGGGTGTACCATCCCGGGTTTTCGAGCACATTTCGCTGAATTACGCCCGGAACGATCACATCATAATAACCCTGGCCTATGTATGATTTATATACTTTATTTTTTGAAGCTGTTTGTTTCAGTGTGTTGAGGTAGTCGAACTCGCTTTTTGCAGGAGGCATGTTAAGCGGTGCCTTCAGCCTTATCTGTTTCGGTATGGTTTGGTCGATCAGTTCCCCCAGCGAGCTTACGCCGATGGATTTTAACATTTGAGCAGTATCTGCCTGGTTTGGGGCTATATGCCGCGACTGGAATTTTTCCTGGTAATCAATGTTCAACTTCATGCAATTGGGGTCCCTTAAAATTTTAGCGCAAAGTTACAATTTTTGAAACTTTGTTACAATTGTCCTTTATGGATGTGACAACGCTTTTACACGGAAAAAGACGTAATTTTACCGGCAGTCCCCTAAATAATGTTTTATAGACGACTTTTACTCTTTTTCTTATTAGCCTGCCTTAGCCTTAGAGCATTTCCTGCTGTATTTGTAGTTACCAGCAATGCCGACTCGGGGCCGGGCACGCTGCGCGATGCATTAACGCAGGCGGCGGCGAACGGGAGCGCTGAGAAGGATTATATCAATTTTAATTTGCCGGACCTGACTGCTGCCGGAAGGACGATACTTCTCATAACGCAGTTGCCCGATGTTTCATCTAATTTGGTAATTGACGGAACAACACAACCCGGATTAACCTTTGGCCAAAGCAATGCGCACGTTAAAATCTCTACACCTTTTGAGGACAGCGAGTTCACAGTGCTTAATGGCCTCAATGTCAGCAACGTTGAGTTTTATGGCTTATATGTTTATGATTACGAAAACGTGAGTAATTTCCACGCTAATTTAAAATACAGGTACGGCATAAATCTTCAGCATTCAAATAACATAATTATCGGTGCAGCTAATAAAGGGAACCTCATTAAGGGTTTTGATTTTTATACCATATATTTTGATTTTAGCGATTCAATAACGCTCAAAGGCAATATTATAGGTTTAACCGATTCAAATGACCTTTCGGAAGGAACATCTGCCGATATGTATTTTTTGAGAAGTTCAAATATCTCCATCGGGGGGACAAGCATGGCGGAAGGCAATACCATTTTTACTGGTGTCGAAATTTCTTTTGATGGAAATCAAGCAGGCGGTATAATAAATATCGCATCAAACAATTTCGGTGTATTTAAAAATGCAGTAACCGGCCAGGTGCTGTTATCACCGGGAGGGTTAAGCATAAACACGCTGTTTGTAAACGAATTTGGCGCCACGCCGCAGGAATTGGCGACTTGCGCGACAGCAACTGTTACGCTGGATAATAATGAATTGGGCACCAATTTTATCGGTTTCAGAATAAACGGCATTAAGGGCAGCATTGATATTACCAAGAATTACCTCGGGATACAGCGGGACCGAGTCACCCCGATTAACTTTTCGCATTATACTACCGCTGCCGAGGGCAACCCCATACATTTAAGTAATTGCAGTGCCCAGATAAATATAGGGAATGCCAACGTCGCGGACGGAAACTTCATTGCCTACGCGGAGGCGGCTATAAACGCTGCCAATTGCGGCAACGTGTTTGTGCGCAACAACGAATTTCAATGCATATCGCTTTATATATATGGCAATGATAATGCCGATGGGACATTGCCTAAAGTTGCAATTACTGACGTTAACTCAACCGGCACCCAAAGCATTATTTCCGGCACCTCCGATGCGGGCGCGTTGATAGATATTTATTCTTCCGAGACATGTACTTATTCCCAGTGCAGCATACGCAAGCATATCCAAACCGTTACTGCCGACAATGCGGGCAAATGGGTAAGTGGCGTGTTTAATTTAAATGGAATATTTTACGTTTCATCTACTGTAGGTAACCGTACATCGGAATATGAAACCTTCCAAATTAATAGTGATAAGGTGCTGATAACTAACCTTCGTTGCAATAACACGGCTTCGATCACCGGTTTACAGGTCCCAAATGGCATAAGCTACTATTGGACCGATCAGAACGGTAGCATTATATCGCATAACCTGGACCTTACAACCAGCACCCCTGGTAAATATCAACTCCATTTGGCAGGTGGCTGCATAACCAGCGATGTATATGAAATTATTGATGACAGAATTGTGGTTTATGATAACAGCTTAGTTAAAACAGATGCCTCCTGCGGAACAAACACTGGGTCGATAAAAAATTTGTTTGTAGGCGATCCATTGTTTAAAACCAATACCGAGACCTGGAAAGATGCCACCGGAACTATCGTGGGCAATACATTAGATATTACCGGATTAGCTGCCGGAAGCTATACTTTAACCGTTAATACATCGGATGGGTGTACATCAACCTACGGCCCTGTTATCATTAAAAACACAAACGGCCCCAACATCGACCAAACCCAACTCACCGTTCAATCCACCGCCTGCGGCCAGTCCAGCGGCTCCATCACCAACTTGATAACGACCGGCACCGGCGCCTTAAAATACATCTGGTGGGACGAGCATCAGCAAACGGTTGGTACAGCAAAAGACCTGCTCAATCAACCTGCCGGCACTTACCAGCTGCAGGTAACGGACGGCAGCCAATGCGGCGCTGTTTATAGCGCTTACATAACCATACCAGAAACCAACGGCATCACTCTCGACGAATCAAAAGCACAAACCAAAATTGCCAGCTGCAGTAAAGACAATGGCTTTATCATGGGTATCACAGCCACCGGCGCAACCCAATATCAATGGGTTGACGCCAATAATAAAATTGTTGGAACAAATGCCGACCTGCAAAATGCGGCGCCCGGCGATTATATTTTAACGGCGTCCAACAATTTTTGCAGTAAAACCAGCAAAACTTACCATATCGGGCAGCAGGCCCCAACACAATTCCCAGCTTATCCCTTCACTGTGGTGCCCGCCTGTTTTGGCGAAAACAATGGCTCCGTAACGGTGGCAGCTGATATACTTGTTAATTCAGCCCGCTGGGTAGATGGCCAGGGACAAAACGTAGGCGGCAACAGCCCTGCAATTACCGGCATGGCGGCCGGAACTTACCAGCTGTACTTAACCGACGCAAACGGCTGCGAAAGTTTTTATCACACCTATACGATATCAACAACCAGCCAATTGCAAATACTACCCGGCTCGGAGCAGGTAACAAACGACCAATGCGGGCTAAAAACAGCAAGCATTAAAGGTATACAGGTCACCGGCGGATTGACTCCCTATACCTGGAAGTGGTTGGATGCAAATAATAATATCGTTTCATCATCAGCCGATCTATCAAATATTGGGGCCGGTGTTTATAGCTTAAATGTCAGCGATGCGAGCGGTTGTGACCTGGCATCGGCAGATTATACGGTGCAGGACCAAAACGCTGTGATACCCGCCCCTGCTGTGAACAATGTGCAGCTATGCGCCCCGGGCGATGCCTTGCTGCAGGTGAGCAATCCGTCGACAACGTACAGTTATCGTTTGTACGATTCGGAAAACAGTGCAACGCCGCTTGACATGCAGGCAAATGGCAGCTTTAAGATAACCGTTAAAACCAATACCAGTTTCTATGTGAGCCAGGTATCGGGCGAATGCGAAAGCAACCGAACAGCGGTACAGGTTGCCGTTGGCTTAACAGCGGTTAATATCGCCAACGCATTTACACCCAACGGCGACGGTATAAATGATTATTGGAAAATCAAGGGTATCGAAAATTATCCCGATGCCGTTATCCAGGTATTCACCCGCTATGGGCAAAAGGTGTTTGAATCAAAGGGTTACCCGGACCCTTTTGACGGGACAGCCAATGGTGTGCAACTGCCGGTAGGCGTTTACTATTATATCATCAACCTGAGCACCAATTGTAACCTATTGTCGGGGAGCCTTACTATTATCCGGTAAATTCAGTTTGCAGTTGTAAGTTTTCAGTTTGCTGTCTGCGCAGCCCGGCGAACTTATCTTCAAATCTTCAAATCAGCTAATTTTCAAATTGTCACATTCGCACATCATCATCCACCCGCCTCCTTGCTTTTTAGCAACTTTTTCTCCTCCCGTTTCTTTCGCCGCTCGGCCCGCCGCTGTTTTCTTAGCTCTTTTTTTACTTTCCGGTTTTGTTTATTTAATGCCTCGTTGTTGATCATCGCTTTAGCCGAATCAACCGTTTGTTTGTCCAGGCCAATGGCGGGTTTTATGCCGGTGAGCAGCGTTTGCCACATCGATTTAAAAAATGGTGTTTTCGATGCCCGCACATAATCAACCGAGAAGGCCCTTGGCTGCTCCCCGGGTTCGTCCGGGTTGTTATGCTTAAGGATAAACAAGTTGGCAAATATGGAAGCGATAGGTTTGCGTTTTAAGTTAAAAAACGCTGAGTCGGTTTTTAGTAACACAACTTTCAGATCATTATACAGTACCAAAACTTTTCCTTTGTCGGTATGCCCGGTTGCCCGAATGTCAAAACTAAACTGCTTTAAGCTGCCCGATGTGATTTTTACCATTGTTAATGGCATGGTCGCAATGTTAACTGCTTTCAGTTCCATAGGTCCCAGTTCGCCTTTATAGCTGAAGGCATTGTTTTTATCGGTCAAATTAAATGTGAAGGCTACATCAAGCTTGCCGCGGTTCATAAAATAACTGGTAAGCTGTACGGTGCTGATATTACTTTTTTGCAAGGCCTGCGCGTTTGTAGTGATATTTAAAAGGTATCCATTGGTGTTATTAAATGATATGGAGCCTGTTTTTTTTGATTTTTGGTTGAATTCGTCATACAACACATTAATATGGCGGACTGATATCGTATCTAATTTTATATCGGTATTTAGTTTAAAGAGGGCTACGTGAGGAAAGCTTACTATTTTGTCTATCGGGTCAATATAATTGTCCGGGTTGCCGAATACCTGCACCGTGCCTTTTTTTAAGTAAAGGCTGGATGCTGCAAATATTCGGTATTTATGATAATTTAAAAAATCAAAATTATTGAGCTGGAGCGAATCGAGCCTTACGGTAAATCTGTCCCTGTAGCTGTTTGCGAAAAATTTAACAGGGTTTACAGGCGTCAGCGTAAATCCTTCGACATTAAGCCGGTGAAGCCGGGTAGAAAGTTTAATGTGACTAAAACTGTACTTATATAAGCCATTTGGCGATTTTGCGGCGTAATCATTTAACTCAGCAATAATTTCCTTACAGTAAAGCAGCCTGGATCTGTCAGTTTGTGTGGTTGAATCTATCAGGAGATCATAAGCGCTCAGGTTCATTTCGCGAAATTCCGATATGGCTAATTTATTACCGGAATAATCTTCATACTTCAATTTTACATCACCCAGCAGTATTTTTCCGATGTGGATTAATTTGAGGCTTTTTGATATTTTTTGCCAGGCTGTGCGGTTGTCTTTTAACACGGTATCCCGTGTATGATTGAGCCGGTAACTAACGTTGAGCACGGGCTCGTCCAAAGCCACTTCACCGATGTCGAGCTTATGCTGAAAATATAATTTAAACGGATGTATATGTGAAAGCGTGAGCCGTTTTACGTGCAGCTCAACTAAATTATTGGGAGCGAGGTGATTTTTCTTTTCAAGGTTATAAGCAGCGGTATCCGGCTTGAGGGTAATGTTGAAAATATCAATAGTGCCGCGCAGCACATGCAGCTCGGCGGATGAAAAATCCGCTTTGTACAAGCCATCGCTGCTTTTTAAAACCACTTCTTTTACCTTTGACGCAAGTACCGGCGACCAATACCGGTTAACAAATATCGCCAGTATTAAAATGAGTACCGTAATTACCAGGAGTACAATTGCCAGTATTTTTTGCCATTTGCGTTTTAAAAATGGAAGGCCCTTAGTTTTCATTATTTAACTTACTTTTTGCAATTGAGTCCCTTTTGGCCTTCCGCTCGTTCCTCCGCTTTTCGCGGCGTTGCTTTCGGTCTTCTTCAAATTTTTTAAGTTTGTCAACCAAATTACTAACTTTTATAATAGTAGTATTAACCTGCGTTTCGGTTTTTTTATCATAGCCAACGCTTGGCTTCAGGCCATCGAGCAACCCTTTATATAAAAAACTAAAAAACGAAGTAGTTGGGTCCCGCTTTAAATCAACCGGCCCCGGTCTAAAGACGCCTTTTTTGTCGGGATTGTTGCTTTCAAGGATCAGCTGATTAGCTAACATCGAAATAAAGCCCTGTTTTTGGAGCTCCGTTTTGCCGGCAACTTTTTTAAGAAGCTGTATTTTTAAATTTTTATAGTAAAACTCAACCTTGCCCTTACCACTATAGTTGCTGGCGTTTACATCAAAGCGGAGTTTGTCGATATCAGCCGATTGTATGTGTACCATGGCCAGCGGTTTTACCAGTTTGTCCAGTATCTTGCCGTCAAATTCGCCAAGCTCGCCCGAGTAGTTAAAAGCGCCGTCAGGCGCCCTTAAATTAAATCTGAAATTTACCTGTAGCGGTGCGACATTCATAAAGCTAGTCTTAATAAAGGCGCTCATATAGGGGTTTGCGCTTTTCGCTTCGGCATCATTTGTCAAATTTAAAATATACCCGTTGGTATGTGTAAACAATATTTCGCCGGTTGCGCCGGTGATCGCGTCTGTTTCGGCATAATCTATCTTCCCATTTTTTATCGTGAGGCGTTTCAGGCGCATATCCAGGGCCACTTTTTGCAGTTCCTGCTGTGGGTCTTTACCAATTTTTATGTTTTTTTTGCCTTTGAACGCATTGTTCGCATATATTTCGATGTTGGGGTTTGTAATATCCATGGCGCCGGCGTATAGTTTTTGCTCGCGTAAAAATTTTTGCAGGTCAATGTCCTTAATAGTTATCTGCTTAAATTTTAAGGAAAAGATGTCGCCCGATTTGCCAGTTTCCTTGTAAAAATCGGTCCTGTTGTAAAGCGGAAGAAAGGTAATTTTATCCAGCACTATTTTTCTTTGCGCCGTTGAAAAAAATATCTTTTTTAAATTGGCTTTGTACAAGCCATCGGGAGTGCCAATATGGTAATCATCCACAGTAACGCTAACGTCCCTGTTATAGTAAAAGCGTTCAGGGTCCTTATCCGATAACGAATCGATTTTTATATCGGAAATATCGATACTGAGGTGTTTTAACGCGGTATGTTTTATGACAGGATCGTTTTTATTTATATAATTCAAACTGATGTCTTTTAGCGAAACGGAATTGATCTTAACCTGTTTAAATATATTTTTGATCAATTGGTAAGGAGTTTTTGATTTGCCGACCTTAACGGTATCGTTAAAAGCATACCGCTTATTTATGACCGTAAGATTTGGCGATTCTATCAATATTCCGTCAATATCCAATACTTTCTCTTTGTATGCCTTGCGGGCGCCGACGTTTTTTATGGTTAATTTTTTTACGCTCAGTAAAAACAGGTTATCGGGCGCCTTTTTTAACGCCACCAATTTATTATAAACATTTGTGTCGGGCACCAGCCTGAAATTGTAAAGTGTTGCATTGGCGGAAGCAATATTGAGGTCGAAGCCCGAGTATTCAATATGGTACAAACTATCGCTCGACCTGACGACAAGTTCCTGCAGCCGTGCCTGCAGCAGCGGCTTCCAACGGTTATTAGCCAGGTACCTATCATAAAAATAATAACCTGTTGCCGCCAGCACCCCCGCTATAACTACGATAATTAACAAAATGAGGGGCCATAAGGGCATCGATTTTCTTGGGGGCATTATTACTGGCTTTCCGGATTGATTTAAACTTACAACAATAAATGGCAGGTTTTGTTAGGAAGGTCAATAGTCAATAGTCATTGGTCATTAGTCATTGGTCATTGGTCATTAGTCATTGGTTAGTTTAGTTGCTTACTTAACAATGTGAGCTATTAACGCTTCGCAAAAGCGCCGGTGACTCACCCTGCCCTCCAAAGGCTGGGATTTTAAAGAAAGGACATGGTAAAGTTTTATCCATCGAGAGGATCGAAGCCTGACGCCAGGCCCCCCTGGTAAATGTCGTTGACGATCATTGCCCCTCTTTTCCGCCCGGCTAACCCAGTGCCCAATGACTAATGACAAATGACCAGTGACTAATGACCAATAAACCAAATAGAATTTTCCTGCCAATCTGTCACATCTATTTAAAAATTGTGTATTTTTGCAAACTAATTTTTGTAATAATGATGGATTTGGTTGTTCCGGATAAGGTGCATGACGAAAGCAGGCAAGGTGAAGCTTTAATCCTGGCTAAAGCCGGTGGGAAACATAATGGCCGTAAATTGTATATCGAAAGCTACGGTTGCGCCATGAATTTCTCGGACAGTGAAATAGTTGCGTCCATCTTGTCTGAACAAGGTTTCGAAACCACGCCTGACTTTAACCTGGCTGATGTAATTTTTATAAATACCTGCTCCATCCGCGAAAACGCGGAACAGCGCGTACGCAATCGCCTGAGGGAATTTACTATTGCGAAGGTTAGAAACCCGGGCCTGGTTGTCGGCGTACTTGGCTGCATGGCCGAACGCCTGAAAGCAAAATTTTTGGAAGAAGAAAAGCTGGTTGATGTAGTTGTAGGCCCTGATGCCTACCGCGACTTGCCAAACCTTATTGAACAGGTTGATGGCGGTCAGCGTGCGGTAAATGTGCTGCTGTCCCGCGAGGAAACTTACGCCGATATTAGCCCGGTACGTTTAAACAGCAACGGTATAAATGCATTTGTTTCCATTATGCGCGGCTGCGATAACATGTGTTCATTTTGCGTGGTGCCGTTCACCCGGGGCCGCGAACGCAGCCGCGACCCCCTGTCGATAGTCAATGAATGCCGGGACCTTTTTAACCAGGGCTACCGCGAAGTAACGCTGCTGGGGCAAAATGTGGATTCGTATAAATGGAAGCCAGAAATCGGAAATCGGAAGTCGGAGGCCGGAATACCGGATGTGGAACCAGGGCAACTGCCAACAGAGGTCCCTTTTGCCCTGAGAGATATAGGAGGGGGCGACGCCATCGCGGTTAATTTTGCTGGTCTCCTGGAGATGGTCGCCCAGATAGATCCCGATCTACGGGTACGTTTTTCCACCTCGCATCCAAAAGATATTACCGACGAGGTTTTGTACACCATTAAGAAGTACGACAATATTTGCAACTATATCCACCTGCCGGTGCAATCGGGCAACAGCCGGGTGCTGGAATTGATGAACCGTACTTATGACCGCGATTGGTATATGGAACGGATAGACGCGATCCGCCGCATTATCCCCGAATGCGCCATTTCAACCGATGTGATTACCGGCTTTTGCAGCGAGACAGAAGATGAGCACCAGGATACCCTGAGCATGATGGATTATGTGCAGTATGATTTTGCATACATGTTCATGTATTCGGAAAGGCCGGGCACCTTAGCGGCAAAACGTTATGCAGACGATATACCCGAGGATATCAAACGCAGGCGCTTAAAAGAAGTAGTGGCAAAGCAGCAGGAACATTCATACAACAGGCTGCAAAAGGCTGTCGGTACCACGCAAAAGGTATTGATAGAGGGTTTTTCAAAGAAATCGGATAAAGATTATTGCGGAAGGAGCGACCAGAATGCCATGGTTGTTTTCCCGGTAGGAGAAAATTATAAGCCGGGGCAATATGTAAATGTATATATAGAACGAAGTACTACGGCGACACTAATTGGTAGAGTGATTAGTTAATTTGAAAATTTGAAAATTTGAAGATGCATTAATTTTCAAATTTTCAAATCATCACATTTTCAAATTGAAAACATGGAAATACAGGAAATAAAACAACGCTTTGGAATAATTGGTAATTCGCCGTTATTGAACCGGGCCATAAATATAGCCAACCAGGTTGCGCCGACCGATATTTCGGTTTTGATTACGGGCGAAAGCGGCAGCGGAAAGGAAGTTTTCTCGCACATTATACACCAGATGAGCCCGCGTAAGCATGGGCCGTTTATTGCCGTGAACTGCGGCGCCATACCTGAAGGGACTATCGATTCGGAATTGTTCGGGCATGAAAAAGGCGCTTATACCGGCGCGGTCGGCGAACGTAAGGGTTACTTCGAAACGGTTAACGGCGGCACTATTTTTTTGGACGAAATTGCAGAAATGCCTTTGGGCACGCAGGCGCGTTTGCTGCGGGTGCTCGAGTCGGGGCAATACATAAAGGTAGGATCGTCAAAGGTCGAAAAAACAAATGTGCGTGTTATTGCCGCCACCAATGTTGATGTTTATGAGGCTGTAAAGAACGGGAAGTTCAGGGAAGACCTTTATTACCGCTTAAATACAGTTCCGCTGCGCATTCCGCCGCTGCGTGACAGGAAAGAAGATGTTTACCTGCTGTTCAGAAAATTTACGTCGGACTTTACCGATAAATACCGTACGCCGCCTATACAGTTGGATGAGGAGGCACAGCAGGTGTTGATAAATTATTCGTGGCCCGGTAATATCAGGCAGCTAAAAAACATGGCCGAACAATTGGCGGTACTTGAGCGCGACCGGGTTATAACCGCCCAAACCCTGCTTAGCTATATTCCAGCGGAGGCAACCGGAAGAAACCTGCCTATGCGGCTGGACAATCATCCGAAAGAAGACTTTTCGGAACGGGATATTTTATACAAGGTGTTATTCGACATGAAGCGCGATATGGTTGAATTAAAAAAACTGGTCGCGGATATTATCGAACATGGCGGCGTTTCAATCAACCATGCCAGTCATTCACAAACATTAAACCAACTGTACCGCGATATTGATTTGCCGGGAACGCCTGATGCACAATTTACGCTGCAAAAACCAGTTATTAGCAATAGCAACGCTAACCCGTACAATATAACGCATGACGCTGAAGAAGTGGAAGAGTCGCTGTCGTTGATTGATAAGGAATCGGACCTGATACGTAAAGCCTTAAAAAAGCATAAGGGCAAACGCAAATTGGCGGCCAATGAATTGGGAATATCAGAAAGAACATTGTATAGAAAAATAAAAGAGTTAAATTTATAATCGATGAAAAGGGCAAAGTGGTTTTTAATAGTGTTTATTGGCTTGGTTTCGGTTAACCTTTCATGTACTTATAAACTGAGCCTGAACGGGTCCTCGATCCCGGCCAATATGAAAACCATCAGGGTCGATTTTTTTGAGAACAATGCCCAGTTGGTGGTGAATAACCTGAGCACACAATTTACAGAAGCCTTAAAAGAACGCATCAGGAACACCACACGCCTGAGCATTGTTAGGAGCGAAGAAGCGGATGCAATCTTATCAGGCAGTATCGTAGACTATAATATTGCCCCGGTATCGATAAACGCCACCCCCAACAATGTGGCGCCTATTGCCGGCGCAAGCCAGCTAACTATTACGGTTAAAGTGAAATATGTAGATAATTTGGATAAAAAAGATAATTTTGAGGAGTCGTTTACAAAATCGCTGCCATTTACAGGGGATATTAATACTCAGGAGCAAGCATTAATTGCAAGTATAAATAAGCAGTTAACCGAAGATATTTTTAATAAGGCATTTGCAAATTGGTGAGCAATTCGTAGTTTAACAAAGTGGATCAACATTCAAATAACAGTCAGAACGAATTTTTATGGACATTGCTGGCTAACCCGGCCGATGATGCTCATCTTTATGCATTTAATTTACAGCGGCTGGTTAATGATTTTCCGCAAAGCGGCATTTTACAGGCATTGCTTGCCCATGCCAGTGATGACAAAAATTTAAGGCAGGCATCGGTTTATTTTGACGCCAGGTCGCTGTATAAGCTGGTAAATGCGCCCGCAAGCTTTATTGGTGTGGCTGCTGAAAAAATAATAGTCCAGCCGGGTATCGATGCGAATCTTAATTTTCAGCCTGAATATCCGCCGACAGAAGAAAGCCCGCTCGCCGGTCAGGAACAAAACGCCGGCAATAGCGATGACGAAAGCCATCCCGCAGCCGATGCCGTAACAGTGCCGGAAGATGAATCCGCTATAGCCCATACAGGTGATGCGCCGGTGGCTGCGGTGGAACATATTCACCATGCGTCGGGGGGCGAACAAGCGTCTCGTGAGCCCGAAACTGCAAGCCAGGAAGGGCAACCTTCAATTGAACATGAACATCAATTAACGCACATTCCCGATGAGGCTGTGGAAAGCGCGGTAGCTATACACCCGGAGGAAAATGCAGTTTCCGAAAGCCCGGAACCGCCGGTGGCAGACACTTACGATTTTCAGCCGGCGTCTGAAGCGGATAGCGCAGAACTTCCTCCGCCCGTACCAGAGGCAGCTGAGGTGGAACCCACTATAACGGTACTGGAACCAGCAAATACGGACGTTCCTCCGCCTATACCGGAATCGGTGGATAACGAGATGCCTCCGCCCGTACCCGAACCGGTTAATATAATTGAAGAAAACACATGGCAGCAACCGGAACCGGTTGATAACTTCATCCAAACAGCGACCGATGAAACGGAGACGGCGAGTACTGCGGTCGAAAATGAGACTCTGGTTGAACCGGTGATAGAAAACCACGTTGAACAAGTATCTCCTGTTGTAGAGGAGCCGGTGGCTAAAATCACGCCGGAAGATGTTGAAGAGCACATTTCAGAGGAAACCTTTGATGAGATAGTTGGCATAGATGAGATAAAGATCGAACCTTTGTTCGTTCAGCCTGTTGACGAAAAGCCATCGCCTGATGTTGATGAAGAAGAAAACCTGATAAAGGAAAATATCGCCGCTACTGACTTTTTTATGTTCGACCAGGCTTTTGGCGAACACAAGCAAGCGGATGCAGGGTCGAACGGCCAGCCCGCGCCTGCTGTAAATGGCAATAAGAGCACAACTACCGCTGATATCGATCACCAGGACGTTTCGAAATATCACGACGAAAAAATGCCATATAGCTTTATGTGGTGGCTCGACAAAACGCGTAAGGAACACGCGGGCGTGTACCAACCCTATATAAAACCGGAGACGATAAATATCAGCAGCAAACCGAAAAAGCCTGCGGACGAATTACAGCAGCAATATTTCGAAAATATCTTTCATATCACCTCGGTGGAAGAGCTGGACAAGCACACGCCGCCGCCAACCGCGCCGTATAATATAAAGCGAAAAGAGCAGGTTATCATCGACCGCTTTATAAAAGAAGAACCGCAAATTAAACCGCAAAGCAGCGATAAGCTGGATAACGAAAATAAGGCCAAAAAAAGCTCGGAAGACCGAGACGAACTGGTGACCGAAACACTGGCAGGCATCTACTCGGACCAGATGCTTTACCATAAGGCCATTGCATCGTACAAAAAATTGATGTTGAAATTCCCGGAAAAAAGCCGTTACTTTGCCGGCAAGATAGAGCAGTTAGAAAAGAAAACCAACTAATAATAAGATAATGTACCAGTTTTTATTGATCGTAGCGATCATTGTTTGTGTGCTTTTAGTACTCATTGTTTTAATACAAAACCCTAAGGGCGGCGGTTTATCGTCTAATTTTTCAAGCTCATCGCAACTGATGGGTGTGCAAAAAACCGGCGATTTCCTTGAAAAAGGTACCTGGGCGCTTGCTATAGCCCTGATGGTGTTGTCACTCGCAATAAATGTGTCAACAAAAGGCGGGACTGAAAAAAGTGATAGCGCCAGGCATAAGGAGCTGATCAATGGCGTTGCAAAACCGAGCGGAACAAACACGGCGCCAACACCGATACAATTACCTTCGCAGCAGCAAAGCCCCGCTGGTCAGAAGAAATAAAAGACCGAACTAATATAAAAAGGCCGCGATCCCGATTGCATCAGGACGCGGCTTTTTTATTAGGACATAAGCACCCGACGCGCACACAGCGTTGAACTGAAAACGCACTGACATGATGGCATTACCCGGTTATGTTAAACTTGCTTAAAAAATCTCCGGTAACTAAAATCTGACAATACATCAGTAATATATGTCAATTAGTTCGAATGTGTTTGCTTGGCATAATTGATGAGGAAAGCCTTTCAGAACTTAAATTTTTATAAAAATTAAATAATTGTATAACTATGTCATTAAACATTAAACCTATCGGAGACAGGGTAGTGGTGGAAGCTGCTCCGGCCGAAGAGAAAACTGCGTCAGGGATCATTATTCCTGATACTGCTAAAGAAAAACCACAGCGCGGAACCATAGTTGCTGTTGGCGACGGTAAAGTAGACGAGCCTTTAACTGTAAAAGTTGGCGACCAGGTTTTGTACGGAAAATACGCCGGCACCGAAATTACTTATGAAGGCAAAGAGTACTTAATAATGCGTGAAACTGATATCTACGCAGTTCTGTAAACCAATTATTGAATTATTGAAGGATTGAATTATCGAATCATGCCTTCAATCATTAATTCACTAAATCATTAATTCAAAAATTAAAAAATCATGGCAAAACAAGTTAAATACAATGTAGAAGCGCGCGACGCCCTAAAACGCGGCGTTGATATTTTAGCCAATGCGGTTAGAGTAACACTGGGTCCAAAAGGACGTAATGTAATTATTGACAAAAAGTTCGGTTCACCCATCATTACAAAAGACGGTGTAACTGTTGCTAAAGAGATCGAATTAAAAGATGCTTTAGAAAATATGGGTGCACAAATGGTTAAAGAAGTAGCATCCAAAACTGCCGACCAGGCTGGTGATGGCACCACTACCGCTACCGTTTTGGCACAGGCAATTGTAACCGCCGGTATTAAAAACGTAGCCGCCGGTGCAAACCCAATGGATTTGAAACGCGGTATCGATAAAGCCGTTGCTGCCGTTGTTGAAGATCTGAAAAAACAATCAAAAACTGTTGGTGAAGACAATAACAAAATAAAACAGGTTGCAGCAATATCTGCTAATAACGACGAGATCATCGGCTCACTGATAGCTGAAGCTATGGCTAAGGTTGGCAAAGACGGCGTTATTACTGTTGAGGAAGCAAAAGGAACCGAAACCGAAGTTAAAACTGTTGAAGGTATGCAGTTTGACCGCGGTTACCTTTCACCTTATTTTGTTACCAATGCTGATAAGATGGAAGTTGAACTGGATAACCCTTATATCCTGATCTACGACAAGAAGATATCTTCGATGAAAGAACTGCTTCCAATCCTTGAGAAGCAGGTTCAAACCGGCAAACCCTTATTGATTATTGCTGAAGACCTTGATGGTGAGGCGCTGGCTACCCTGGTAGTTAATAAAATACGCGGCTCGTTGAAAGTTGCAGCTGTAAAAGCCCCGGGCTTTGGCGACCGTCGTAAAGCAATGCTTGAGGACATAGCCATTCTTACAGGCGGAACTGTAATTTCGGAAGAAAGAGGTTTCAAGTTGGAAAATGCCGATCTCTCGTACCTTGGTACTGCAGAGAAAATAGTTATCGATAAAGATAACACTACTGTGATCAATGGCTCAGGCAAAACAGAGGAGATCAAATCACGCGTAAGCCAGATCAAATCACAAATTGAATCAACAACTTCTGACTATGACCGTGAGAAATTGCAGGAGCGTTTAGCCAAATTATCAGGCGGTGTGGCTGTACTTTACGTAGGCGCAGCTACGGAGGTTGAAATGAAAGAAAAGAAAGACCGTGTTGACGATGCTTTACATGCAACCCGCGCGGCTGTTGAAGAAGGTATTGTTGCCGGTGGCGGTGTAGCGTTTATCCGCGCTGTTGACGCTTTGGTTAACCTTAAAGGTGTTAACGAAGATGAGAACACCGGTATCCAGATCATCCGTCGCGCTATAGAAGAGCCTCTTCGCCAGATTTGCGAAAATGCCGGTATTGAAGGTTCTATCGTAGTACAAAAAGTAAAAGAAGGCAAAGGGGATTTCGGTTACAATGCACGTACTGATAAATATGAAAACCTGATTGCGGCTGGTGTTATCGATCCAACTAAAGTGGGCCGTATAGCGCTGGAAAACGCAGCTTCGATTGCAGCAATGTTGCTGACAACCGAGTGTGTATTGGCTGATGATCCTGAAGATGAAAAAGCAGGCGGCCCACCAATGGGCGGCGGCGGCATGGGCGGTATGATGTAAATCTGAAGCCCTGAGCCTAAAGTCCAAAGTCTAAAGAAAAAGTCATTCTAATTGACTTTTGGCTAACGACTTAAGACTATTGACTTGATGAAAATCCCTGTCTGTAAAAACGGACAGGGATTTGTTTTTATAGGGCGGATCGTTTAGTCAGCTACGGGTAAAAGGACTGTCATTTGTTAATCAAATGATTGATTCGGTAATTTTCAGGATACAAATCGATGTAAATTTGCCTAAAACAACAAAAAGATATTTTCAGGCACAACGTTTGAATATATCTCATCAATTATGAAAAACCTTACAGAAAAAACCAGGTTCCTGCAAAATCAACTATTGGATTGGGTGCTAATTAAAGGACCCGAGTTGTTTGTAGCGATCTACGGCAGATAAGAAACAAAAAGTAAGAACCTTAAATCAAGGTCAAGGGGATAAGAACCCTCTCTCCGCAGCACCCCTCATACAAAACCCGCATCCGGAAGCTTGGAATATTCATCAGCGATATTTATCATTCATATTTTCTTCAAAAAACAATTACTATTTCTTGTTTCCCGGATATTGAAATCTTGGATCTTTATTCTCCTAAATTGCTAACTTCGCCTCTTTATGAATACGGCAAAATTATACGACCAGGTTTATATCTGGCTCATCAGCAGTGGCCTTAGGGTAGTGGCGGGGATAGTTATATTTTTTGTTGGCATCTGGCTTATAAGGATTATCCGCAGACGGCTTCGGAAGCGGATGAGCACAAGAAAAGTTAGCTCGGCGGTACAGCCATTTATTTTAAGCCTTGTAATACCTGCCTTGTATGTTTTACTGGTGCTTATTGTTATCGATACCCTTGGGTTCCAGCTAACCATTTTTACAACGATTATCGGGGCGTTTAGCGTGGCTGCCGGATTGGCCCTTTCAGGTACATTTCAAAATTTTGCAGGCGGGGTGCTCATACTTTTGCTAAAGCCATTTGAAATTGACGACAGCATTATAGCCCAGGGACAGGAGGGAAAGGTTACGGCAATACTGATATTTTACACGGTACTGCTGACCGTGGATAACCGCACCATCATCATTCCGAACGGCAAACTGTTTAACGAGGTCATAGTAAACCTGAGCAGGGAAGGCAAACGACGACTAGATTTTGAAGTAAGGTTAGCGTACGCAGCCGATATTGATAAAGCAAAGCAAATAATAAATAATTCAATAAAAGCGACTGCCGATATACTAAAGGACCCGCCTGTACGTGTTGGCTTGATCGGGCTTGAGATCGACAGCATCAGGTTTACCATAAATGTTTGGATTGCCCCCGCAAATTATCTAAATGTGAAAATAGCGCTGATGGAAAAAATAATTAAAGACCTCGGCGCTGCAGGAGTTGCCTTTCCGAAGGCCGGGTAGTATATGAAGCAGGGAAGCAATCAAAAAAGCATTTTTATTGCAACTACCTCAAGTCCTCATTAATCCCTGCCAATACCGCGCTTCCCGGGCACAATTCATCCTGCCCCAGGCTATTTAGCGGCCTATCGGAGGTATGCAGCGTGTGATGCAGATCGGCGGATTGCGGTTCGATATAGAGTAATCCTGTTAGTATTTCATTTTTATTCCGGGCGTTTTGCAGGGCGTTTATGGCGCCAAGCCTGTTGTAGGGGCTAAGGTCTTCGGCAAGCTTTTCCAGGCGGATATAAGAGCCATCGTGCATCCTTATATCGGTCCCGCTGCCGTGCTGGTAGTTTGTAGTGATTTCTTTTGCTGCCGGTACAAAATCTATCGTAGCCGTAGCTTCCATATGCTGGCGCACATAGTCGTATGACTTTGTGGAGCCCGGGTTATTATTAAAAGTGACGCAGGGCGAAATAACATTGATAAACGCAAAGCCTGGATGATCAATAGCCGCCTTTATGAGGGGGATGAGCTGTTGCTTATCGCCCGAAAAGCTTTGGGCTACAAATGATGCGCCAAGTTCAAGCGCAAGACCAGCCAGGTCGACCGGCTGGAAAGGATTTGCGGAGCCTTTTTTGCTTTTTGAACCTTCGTCTGCGGTGGCAGAGTCCTGACCCTTGGTGAGGCCGTAACAGCCGTTATTCATTACTATATAAAGCATGTTAAGGTTACGGCGGATAACGTGCACAAACTGCCCCATCCCGATGGATGCGGTATCGCCATCGCCGGATACGCCTATATAAATAAGGTCGCGGTTTGCCATATTTGCGCCGGTAGCTACCGAGGGCATCCTGCCGTGTACCGAGTTAAAGCCATGCGAATGGCCAAGGAAATAGGTAGGCGTTTTTGACGAGCACCCAATACCCGATAATTTCGCTATACGGTGCGGCGCGATTGACATTTCGTAACAGGCTTGTATAATGCATCCGCTGATAGAATCGTGCCCGCAGCCCGCGCATAAGGTTGATATAGCGCCCTCGTATGCTTGCGTGGTATATCCAAGTTCATTTTTTGGCAAGCCGGGGTGGCGGAATTTTGATCGTATATAAGTCATGACAATCTTTTACTGGTGATAGATAAGGGTTTTTGCCGGGGTTAAATTTTTATTGATCTGCGTCATAATAGCGGCTGCAGTAATGGGCATACCATCGTAATTTAAGACAGCGATTAGTTTTTGCGGATCGGCGTTCAGTTCATTGATGAGCAGGCTGCGCATCTGGCCATCCCGGTTTTGTTCGATTACAAAAACTTTCTCGTGGGCATCTATAAAATCTTCAACGGTTTTGTTAAATGGGAAAGCCTTTAACCGCATCGCGTCGAAGGAGATATTTCCATGGCCCATGATGTCGATCGCTTCCTCTGCCGAGTATGTGGAGGTGCCGAAAAAAATCACACCGTAAGCGCTTTTGTTTTCTTTTTGGTATAAATAGGGCGCTGGTACTGTGTCTTTTGCAGTGTTCCATTTCTTCAACAGCCGGTCCATGTTGCGGGCGTACACAGTGCCGTCTTCGGTGTAAGCCGCATGTTCATCACGCGATGTTCCGCGGGTAAAAAAGGAGCCCTTTGTAGGGTGAGTGCCCGGAATGGTACGATAAGTTATACCATCGCCGTCTACATCGAGGTAGCGGCCGAAATCGGGTAATTCTTCCAGTTCCTGTGCGCTGAGCACTTTTCCGCGGTTATATTTTCGCTTGTCGTCCCACACAAAAGGGTCCGACATATGGTCATTCATACCCAGGTCAAGGTCGGTCAGCATTATTATCGGTGTTTGCAATAACTCGGCCAGGTCGAATGCCTGGGCTGTCAGTTCAAAACACTCTTTTGGTGTTGAGGGGAAAAGCAAAACCTGTTTGGTATCGCCATGCGACGCATAGGCTGCCAACAGTACATCCGACTGCTGGGTACGCGTCGGCATGCCTGTTGATGGCCCTGTGCGCTGTACATCGATCAATACCGACGGTATCTCGGCAAAATAGGCTAAACCTAAAAACTCGTTCATCAACGAAAGCCCTGGCCCGCTGGTGGCGGTAAACGAACGCGCGCCGTTCCAGTTGGCGCCAATCACCATGCCAATAGCGGCGAGCTCGTCTTCGGCCTGTATTATTGCATAGTTTCTTTTCCCGGTCTCTTTGTCAACCCTCATTTTTTCCGCATACATTTCAAATGCTTCCGCCACCGATGTCGAGGGTGTTATAGGGTACCAGGCAACTACCGTAGCCCCGCCATAAACAGCCCCGAGGCCGCAGGCAGCATTGCCGTCAATCATTATCTTGTCGCCGATAAGGTCGCGTCTTTCCAGGCGCAAATCCAGCGGGTATACATAATGATCGTGAATATATTGTATGCCAAGCTTCAGCGACTTTATGTTTGGCGCAATGAGTTTTTCTTTGCCGTTAAACTGCTCAACGAGCAATTGCTCCAGCACTTCAAATTCGATGCCGAGCAAGGCCGACAAAGCCCCCACATAAATAATATTTTTAAACAACTGCCGCTGGCGCGGATCAGTAAATTCGCGGAGGCATATTTCCATCAGGGGCACACCTATATAATTCATGTCTTCACGTATTAACTCGGGGTGCAGCGCCTTGGTGCTGTCATATAGAAAGTAACCGCCGCTTTTAACCGAACGCACGTCGTCTGGCATGCTTTGCGGGTTTACTGAAACCATCAGGTCAACGCCTTCGCGCCGGCCGAGGTAGCCTTTTTCGCTTACACGCACTTCGTACCAGGTAGGCAGGCCCTGTATGTTAGACGGGAAAATATTTTTTGGGGTAACCGGGATACCCATCCTGAAAATTGCCTTGGCAAAAAGATAATTGGCGCTTGCAGAACCGGTACCATTAACATTTGCAAAACGTACTACAAAATCATTTACTTTACTTAACATGCTTTGGTAACTTTATATAAATATTGCTGCATATCCCAGGCCGAAGTGGGGCAGCGTTCGGCACAAAGCCCGCAATGCAGGCATACATCCTCATCTTTTACCATAACCCGCTTAGTGGGCAGGGTATCGGATACATAAAGATCCTGGGTTATATTTAAAGCCGGCGCTCTCAGCCGCGTCCTTAATTCTGATTCTTCACCGTTCATTGTAAAGGTGATGCATGATGTCGGGCATATATCCACACAAGCATCGCACTCTATACACCTGTCTTTTTCGAATACGGTTTGCACGTCGCAATTGAGGCAGCGGCGGGCTTCTTTTATTGCTGTTTGGATATCAAAGCCCAGTTCAACTTCCAGCTTACGATCGGATAATGTGGCTGTTTTTGGCGCATGTGGCACAGCATAGCGCAGGTCGTTTTCAACCTCGCTATCGTAGCTCCATTCGTGGATGCCCATTTTCTGACTTACCAGGTTCGTAAATGGCGCGGGCCTGTCGGTAAGCGTTTTTCCTTCGCAGAAAAGATCGATAGAAATGGCTGCCTGGTGCCCGTGTGCCACGGCAGTGATCACATTTTTTGGCCCGAAAGCCGCATCGCCGCCAAAGAAAACGTTTTGATTTGTGGATTGGAAAGTCACCGCGTCAACAACCGGCATTCCCCATTCGTCAAACCTTATACCGGTTTCTTTCTCTATCCAGCTAAATGTATTTTCAAGGCCTATCGCCACCAATACATCGTCAGCTTCGATAAAGACCTCCGGCTCACCGGTAGGCACCAATGACCGTTTGCCTTTTTCGTTAAATACGGCGTGCACTTTTTCAAAGGTCATTCCTTTAAGCTTGCCGTTTTCAACAATAAACTCTTTTGGCACATGGTTATCAAGGATAGCGATATCCTCGTGCATCGCATCTTCTTTTTCCCATGGCGAGGCCTTCATTTCTTTAAAAGGACTGCGAACAACCACTTTAACGTCTTCCCCGCCTAAGCGCCTCGAAGTACGGCAGCAGTCCATTGCCGTATTACCGCCGCCAAGCACAATTACCTTTTTGCCTATTTTATGGATATGCTCAAAGGCAACGCCCGCAAGCCAGTCGACGCCTATATGTATATTGTCCGAGGCTTCCTTACGGCCGGGAATATCTATGTCGCGCCCTTTCGGGGAGCCGGTACCGATGAAAACGGCATCATATCCTTTGTCAAGAACTTCCGCCAGGCTGGACACATAGGTTTTAAACTGCGTATGGATACCCATATCGAGTATATAATCAACTTCCTCGTTCAGTACGCTAACCGGCAAACGGAACGACGGTATCTGGCTGCGCATCATACCGCCGCCGGCGTCCTGCTCGTCATATAAATGGATCTCGTAACCGAGCGGGGCAAGGTCGCGCGCCACGGTAAGCGAGGCCGGCCCGCCGCCAATCAACGCAATGCGTTTACCATTTTTTTCAAACGGCAATTGCGGCATAAGCGATTTCACGTTCTCCTTATGGTCGGCAGCCACGCGTTTTAAACGGCAAATGGCTACGGGTTCTTCTTCAACTCTGCCACGCCGGCATGCTGGTTCGCAAGGGCGGTCGCAGGTACGGCCGAGTATACCCGGAAAAACATTCGATTCCCAGTTTATCATGTAGGCCTCGGTATATTTCCCTGCTGCTATCAGCCTGATATATTCAGGTACCGGGGTGTGTGCGGGGCAAGCATATTGGCAATCCACTACTTTGTGGAAGTATTCGGGGTTTTTGTCGTCGGTCGGTTTCACCTATAGTTTATTAGTTGGCTTTGTTAATGAGCGGCCTCATTAATCTGTAAAAATAAAAATAATTAATCTTAAATTAATCATTATCATCAAGTAAATATAAGCAGTAACTTATACACAATTGCCCTTTTGTTCACTTTTGACCTATGTTATCATATAAAATTAAAAGTGAATTTATATCTGAAACGCGCTGAATAATGCGAAAGCTAAATTGAAACCATTACTGCTTATCAAATATAAATTGAAAGCGGTTGTCTAATATATGACCTTTATCACCTAAAAAAGTGACAATAACAATGCGTAAATTTTTCGGCTGAAAACCTATCGGCGTTTTGTTCGTTTTTGTTTAAGAGGGAAAAGATGATATGGAAACGAAAACGTTAAAGAAAAGCAAAACGGCTACGCAAGCAACAAAAACCGGGCAAAAGGACCTTTCAGCAAGCTATAACCGGTATAAAAAGTTCGGCGGGCAGCAATATACGGGTATGCAGATCGGACGCGGGCACCACTGGCATTATGATGAAGGCGATTGGAAAGAAACGAAGATCACGCCTGATTTGTGGGAAATATCATACGCCGTAACCAAACGCCGTGTAGGCCATGCGCCTGAAAATTCAGGCGTGCCGGTGGGTACCGAATATCAGTGGTATATACTTTCGCACCAGCACGTAAAGAAGCTGAACGCGAACGATTATTCGACCGAAATGAGCGGCGTTAAATTTAAACTGGCCCATAAGCGGGCAGATAAAGACAAATGGAACGCAAAAACACCCACCCAGCGCAAACATTTGATCACATTTTTGAAGGAGATTGTTGCACAACTTGAAAAAGAGCCGATACCATTGGAATTTGAATATGAAGGAACGGTTTATAAAGGCGAGGGTGTGCCAATCACGGAAACCTGCACCCCCGATGTTTGTTATGAAGTGGAGATAACCCTGAACGACGAATACCTCGGCATCATCCGCTGCGCAAAAAGCGGCTGGAAAATGGACAGGGTGGAACAAGGATTGGTGGACGCGATCGGGAATGAGATATTTTTGTATTTTGAATAAGGTAAAATTAATTTTGGATGTAAATTTCGAGTTTCTTTTACCAAGGGGGAGAAAACGCTAATCCTTTTTTAATTTAATCTATATGCCCGAATTACCAGACCTGCAGGTATTCAGCCGGAACCTGACCAAAGCGCTTAAAGGCAGAAAGCTTGATAAGATCGATGTAAAAATCGCCCAAAAACTCAACGTTTCCGAGAGGAAATTGAAGGAAACATTGGAAGGACAAAAGCTAAAAGAGGTTGTCCGCGTTGGCAAGGAATTGCAGTTTGAGTTCGGGAATGATCATGTTTTGGCTATTCACCTGATGCTGCACGGCCAGTTGTTCCTTTTTGACCGCAGCAATAACCATAAATTTACCATTATCGAGTTGCTGTTTGATGACGGAAAAGGCCTGGCGCTTACCGACTTTCAGAAAGTCGCCACTCCTACCCTCGACCCGGAAAAGTCTGCGGTTCCGGATGCCCTTGACGCGAGTGAAAAATATCTCGAAGAAAAACTTGCGGCTACACGTTCGCCGGTTAAAACATTGCTGATGGACCAGCATATCCTCCGCGGGATCGGCAATGCATACGCCGACGAGATATTATACGATGCCAGGTTGTCGCCATTTTCCGCCTCCAATAAAATTCCGCCTGACAAGGTAAGGCGGCTTGTAAAGTCCATAAAAAAGGTGCTTGAGGATGCGGAAAAGCATATCCTTAATCATAACCCGGATATTATCAGCGGCGAGTACCGCGATTTTTTGCAGGTGCACCAGCCCAAAAGGAAACAAACACCTGCCGGCGAAACCATTCATCAAAAGCCGGTTGGATCACGAAAAACTTACTATACCGATAGCCAGGAGTTGTTCAGTTAGCGCGTCCTAATTAAATGTAAAACCGAGCTGTAAATTAAGGCCGATTGACGCGGCCGCGCCATTGCCAAATCTTGCCGGCAACGAAAGCGCCACAAAGTAATTTACGGCTTCCGAACGGGCATACACTTTATTAAATACCGGCGTAAAACCATAGCGCCCTGAAGTTTCAAAGGCCAAACGCGAAATTATGGTAAAGCCATGCTGAAACCGGAACATTGTGCCCGGATCGAACAGCAGGTTGCTCATTTTGCTTGTGCCGCCGGTTGCCTTTATGGTCGGCGTAAACTCATAGCTGAATCCAAATTTATCGCTGTACAACACGTTTACACCTACGGGGAAGCCAATACTTGTAGCATCGCCGAAATTACCGGTAAGCTTGCCGCTGCTATAGGTCTCCAGCGGGAGGATAAAGCTTAAATAACCAACTACTTTTGGATAAGTTGGTTTTAACGCCATCTTCGCCGAGTCGGCATACCCGGCCTGTATTTTCTGCGCAAATAAATTTTGAGGGATTGCGAAACAGGTAACGATGAAGACAGCTAAAGTGGCCTGTAAAAAGCGGCGCCCGGTAAATATCTTTCCGGATACGGGTAAATGTTTTTTCATGATAATTGAGGTTGTGTTTATTTGAGTAAATGTTAGGGCCTATTCGATTGTCAAATTTATCGTTATATTCTTAAATATATAACGATAGTCAAAAAAAAGAAAACCCGGCTATCAGGTTTTCAACAATTTGGTCTCTTCATCTAAAAAAGCGGCAAAGCGCGCCCTTAGTTGGCGATGATATTTTATCAGCTCCAACGCCTCTTCGGTTATGGTCGATCCTCCGCCTTTTTCGCCGCCGGCCTTGGGTATAACAATTGGCTTGTTAGTTTCGGCGTTCAGCCTGTTCACCAGCTCCCATGCTTTTTTGTACGACATCTTCATCTGCTTAGCCGCTTCGCTGATCGAGCCGGTATCGGCAATTCGCTCCAGCAGCTCAACTGGACCGGGGCCAAAAAAATGGCCGTCGGCAGATTCAAGCCACAAGCTGCCATTGACCTTTATGCTTTGTATATTTTTTAATATGCTTTTTATTGACGCGTCCATTTCGTTTGATCGCTTGTTTAATGCCTTTCGTGAATAGCTGTTTGCCTCAGCTTTAAAAATCCGCCCTCCCTTTTTGCAAAAACGGTCTTTATTTCCGCAATTATTGCCAGCGCGATTTCTTCGGGACTTATTGCGCCAATATCCAGGCCGGCCGGTGCGTAAATACGATCCATATTTTCTTCCGAAAGCAGTTTGCCTTCTGCCCCAAGGTCGTTAAATATCTTTTCAGACCTTACCCTTGGCCCCAGCATCCCGATATAAGGCGCTTCGGTTTCCAGTGCTTTCGGCAAATTTGCTTTATCGGTTTTATAGTCGTGGGCCATTAAGACTATAGCTGTGTGCTGATCTACATTTATGGCAAACAAGTGGTCATACCCGAAAACAGCGTCGACGGTGTCCACAAACCGGGAATCCATTTTTAATGGGTTTGACACCATAGTTACCCGCCAGCCAATTTCTTTTGCAAGCCTGGCCAGTGGATAGATGTCATATTGATGCCCCATCAAAACCAGGTGTATCTCGGGGAGCAGTATCTCAATAAATACCGACAGCTTTCGGCCATCGGCCAGTTCAAAATGCTGGGGCATTGATTTGCTGTTTTCAACTTGCCAGGCTATTTTTTCTTCAAGTTGCTTTTGAAGTCCGGCATCGCCAAAAACACCGGGGCTTTCGGGCCCCTTGTATCGGATTACGTCGCCGGCCTTTATATTTGGCCATGTGCCCCCGAGGCCGGTAACGGTGATAAGCACATGTGTTTGCCTGTTTGCCGCCACGCAGGATTTTAAAACTTCCACCGGGTTATTTTTATTTTCGAACCGAAGCGGGGTAAACAATACGTCGATAATGCCGTTGCAGCCCAGCCCGACCCCGATTTGCCAGGCATCGTCATCAGTGGTATCATACGTTATTAATGATGATTCCGACTTGGCGATTGCAAGGCGTGCCCGCTTCAGCGCATCGCCCTCCAGGCATCCGCCGCTGATGCCCCCTACCCAAACGCCATCGTCAGTCACCAGCATCCTTGCGCCGGTACGACGGTACGACGAACCCTCAACCCTTACAACCGTTGCCAGCGCGGCATGAGCAGCCGCTTTGTCAATGCTATCGTACGCGCTGATGATCGCTTTTATCTCTTTCATTTTTTAAAATTAGCATTTTTTGGCGGGAGGGTAAAAAATCAGGGTTTTGCCCCCTGTTTGCAGAAAATTTATTAATGAAGGCGGCCGGGCGCGGATAACAACAGCAAGCCCTTGATCCGGATTTATTTCGCCGGGCATTGAGATGCCTGGTAGCATTAATTATTCATATAGTCGCCCAGGCTGCTTAAATACGTGTCGTCAATTGTGTCGGACGAATGGTCGGCCATAAACTTATTCAGCTTATCTGCCTCCGAGGAGAATGCTGCTTTTATAGACTTCTTTTTCAGGCTGATCTTCTGCACCTGGTTATTTTGGGCATTTAAAACATAATAATCGGCATCATCTGCATATTCATCGTATTTGTTGCCTGTTGAAGCTATGCCGTCGGTTTTATAATCGGCTTTAATAAACTTCGTTTTTATCAGTTTATATATCCTGTATTTATTGCCCTTTGACAAAAGCTGTACATAATGGTTGGCATCAATGGCAGGCATGCTCTCGAACACATAAGGTTGGTTCAGTTGATCAAACAGTGTGAATGATTTTACCTTATCCTTGTCGACTATGATCACTGATTTTTTATCAAGCGCGAGTACCAATCCGCCGTCCATCTTATCATAATTAAACAGGTAGCTTTGGTCTTTTACCAGTGAATCCTTGTTGTCGATAACAAAACCATGCACCCAATTTGGAAAAAGATACCTGCTGCCCTGTGTTGCTTCCTTAGTAGTAAACTGGGCCATCAGCGCACCCTGGCCGGCATATACCTGCGCCCCGGGCCGGTTAAGGTTTATCTGGTCGTTAAAAGAGTTGCGGGCAATGTCACTCGAACCAGCATCGGCATCAGCAGGCGTGCCCGGCGTACCGTCGGAGGTTAACACGACGGAGACCGTTGCGTTATTATTGACATTCACCAACGTATCTCTGAAGCCCTTGCAAGTGACTTTAAGCTTAGATTTGGGGCTTACCGAAAGCTTAAAATTGCCAAGCGAATCGGTGAAAATGCCGTTTTTGTTCAGGTTATCCTGCACAAACGCAAAGTGGATGGGATAACCCTGGCGGCTTGCAACATTACCGGTTACGGTAATGCTTTGCGCAATGAGATATTGACTGAAGGATAGAAGTACTGCTGTTATTAAGAAATTAAGCTTTTTCATAGCTAACCCGGTTTATGCCTGTAAAAAATATTGAGCCTGTTTTTTTGAACGTTTTTAAGCGGCCATTTATTACGGCGCGCAATCGCCTGTCCATTTTTAGACCCCGGCTGGCCGTTTCCGGCAATGGTTGTTACTACACCGTCCGGTGTTATCTTCCGGATCAGATTATTGTCCGAGTCGGCCACATAAACATTACCGGCGGCATCTACAGCCAGGCCGGCGGGGCCGTTAAAGGAAGCGAATACGCCTGTACTGTCAATAGCTCCTGGCGCGCCGCTGCCGGCAAGGGTGCTTACCGTACCGTCGGGCGTTATTTTGCGGATAAGGTTATTTACGCCATCCGAGACGTAAACATTACCCTTGGTATCGACGGCCAGGCTGTTGGGGAAATAAAAAGTTGCTGAAGCCGCAGGCCCGTTATTGGCGCCCGGTAAAGTATCGACCCCGGCATATACGTGAACAGTTCCAGCGGAATTTATGGCCAGGATGTCGTTGCCGAGATAATTTGCCACAAATACATTTCCTTTTGTATCCACCGCCACGCCGGTCGGGTTATTGAGCAGCGATTTATGCGTGGTATCTATGGCGCCGGCGAAAGTGCTCACCACCCCGGCTGACGATACGAGCCGGATAAGGTTATTCCCTGCGTCGGCGACATAAACATTATCCTGACCGTCCACTGACACGCCAACGGGGTCAAAAAAAGTAGCATTGATACCCTGCCCGTTTGCCGAGCCGGTGGAGTCGCTCCCGGCAATGGTAGTTACCGTGCCGTCGATCGTAATTTTACGGATAATATTGTCGCCCGCGTCGGCTACAAAAAGATTTCCCGATGCATCGGCTGTAATACCCGAAGGTTTATTAAATGAGGCAAGCAGGCCGCCGCCATCAATGGATCCCTGGTTGCCGCTCCCTGCAAACGTACTTACCACGCCCGCCGGGGTTATTTTGCGGATAAGGTTATTACCATAATCAGCTACGTAGATATTACCGGCCGCATCCAGCGCCACCCCTGCAGGACTATTGAACGAAGGCAATGAATCAACTTTGGCCAGGCTGTCGATAACAGTCTTATTGGTATCCAAGCCGGTATGATCGGGCTGAAGAAGTTTTTTTTTGCATGCGGTAAATGAGCAGGCAAAATAAAAAATGATGAGGGCGGTATAAAATAGCGGTTTTAAGGAGCCTGGCTTCACGGGGTCGTTGAAAAATGATTGTAACACAATATTATCAAAATTATTCCAGCATTTGACAATAAATTTTGCCGGGGGATATTATTGACGGACGGAAGCAGCGGCGGACGGTGATATGTCGCTGGCATGGTTTACTTACCTGCGCCGCGAGCCGACGAATGCATTATCGCTGGCGGTGGCTGCGCACGGAAAACGTAAACGGTCACGGTCACTTCACGATAGCACACGTAAAAAATATTACGTGAACGACTGATAATCAGCATGTTGATTTTTACATTATTTGGAAAACGGGTATCGGCACTTAGCGGCAACCGTCGGGAGGCGAAGCCAATCCGGCGGTTTTTCTGGGTTAAGGTAAACTGGCGAGCCAGAAGGGTCGGCAGTAACTACTCCAACTTTTTACAATCAATCTAATTTTCTAACAACCTTTACAACTTCCTGCAACCTTTACAACCTCTAATAACCTTTACAACCCTTACAACCTCTGATAAACTCTCACAACCTACCACATCCTAATAAGGAAACACAAGCAGCGGTATACTTATATGTATCGGAAGTGTTTCGGTAATATAACGGCCTACGATCTCCTCGAAATGAAAACGGTGGTTTGCCAGCACCAAAATGTCATTATGCATTCCGTTTATCAATACGTCCACCGCTTTTGCGAGGTCCTTTTCTTTAATATTATTGAAAAACATGTGGTCATAATTTACTTTGGCGCTAACTGCTTCGCTGAAAAGGTCGAGCGCATATTTTTCAGAAATATCAGGCAAGCCCTTTGCGGATATATGGGCTATTGACAAAGCGGCCTTGTGTTCCCGAGCCACGCCCGCCAGAAACCTTACAATCTGCAGGGCACAGTAACGAAGATCGGCTATGTACACCATGCGTTCAATATCTTTTATTTGCCAGTGTTCGGGCACCAGGAGCAGAGGGCACAGCACCCGGTTAAGTACTGCATGGATATTGAGGCTGCTTTTTGGCGCTGCATCAGACGTTGAGTCAGGCATGCCTTTAATGATCATCCAGATATCGTTTTTATTGATAAAATCGCTCACCGCGGTTTCCATGATCTCGCTGGTGCCGAATTCGGCAACGCCCGGCTTAAAACAGTTGCCATCGTCGCTAAGCGACCTCAGGTGCCGGAGCATTTCTGACGCCCGGTGGTCTTCAAAATCATTATCTACGTCTCCCGCCGTCACTTTTTTCATGCGTTCAGTAACAACCTCCGCCGTATTCAGCAGTAACACGTCAGCCCGCATTTTTTGGGCAATAATCAAAGCAAACTCCGCGGCGTGCCTGGCAGCCGGTGAATTGTCGTTAATGATCAGGAGAGTTCTCATAACTATAAGGTTAAAATTATTATTACCCGTAAGTTTAAAAACGAGACGGAAGAAATGTACTGCGGCGGTTTGAAACCGCCCCTTTATTACCTGGGAATTGCGGGGGTATTCAACTGCCCCCCATTAAATATTAAACGCAGGTAACCTATCTTTGGTACATTTAATTTTAATCCCGTCTTACTTTTTGTTCAACGGTAAAAACCGGCAGCGCAATTTGTTTTGGCTGATATATGGCAGGTGTAAAGGTTTCGCCCATATCATTCAATTGTTCAATCTGTTATAAAAAAACCGTAATTGCGGTTTAACGCAAAGGATAAACAATGCGCGAAAAAAATGGTTTGAAAAAAAATTAATTTTTTTGAAAAAAAATGTTTGACTGGGTTTATCAATGTTGTTGTAAGAAATTTTTGTGTGTTTATTAGGTGTAAATTAACCGGCAGGGGCTACCCTTGTGGTCGCCCGAATGGTCGTCGCCTGACGATACGATGAACACGTGCCATAAAACAATTTGTCCATACAAAATGAAAATGTGCATCGATTGTCAAGGGTGACCATGATTTCCAAGGGTGACCATGATTTCCAAGGGCGACCACAAGGGTCGCCCCTACCGATATATATCCCGATTTATTGCATCAATTCTTGTCCGTGCAGATTTTTCCTTTACCGGCGCACTTATCACACACTTCGTAATTGGGAATGGTGCGGGTGTGTTCGTTTGATACAGCTGCATAATCAGTATGCCGGTTACCATTCCTGTCAATCGAGTAATTGCCGGGCACCGTGTATGAATATTTGGTAACTATGGGCCTGCTTAAAACTTTGCGCCCGCCGCATTTGGGGCATACATCAAAATTTTTGCATGGCTTTTCTCCCGGCATATCCCCGTAAACAATTATTGCGCCGCGGGGCAGGTTTGCCGGCAGGCTGTAAACAGGCTCAGGAGCTATGACATTTCCATGGTCCAGCCTGATGGCGGTACCGGCGGGGTTATAATACAAGCCGTCGAACATTTCGCCTTTATTGTCCCATGTTCCCGTAAACCTGTAGCCATTGTTAAACCTGTAAGTGCCGTCAACAATCGCATTTGCATTAAAATTGCCTTCGAGTACATCGCCGTTGACGAATTCCATCGTTCCTTTTCCCTGGCGCTGCTCATCGACAAAATTGCCCGTATAAACGTTCCCGCTCGGGAATTTAAAAGTTCCGTAGCCCGTTTCGCAATTGCCATTGATGCAGCCTGCATTGGTGCCTTTTATTTCTTTCCAGTTAGCTGCATTAATTTTGACCGGCGCGGCTGATTTTACCCCTTTGCTGTAAAGCACATTCTCGGTTTTACCTGTCTTGTAGGTAATAATTCCCTGCCCGTCTTCTACGCCATTGCTAAACCACCCTGTGTAGGTGTAGTCATCGTACTTCATCGATCCCTGGCCATTCGGCTTTCCGTCCTTAAACTCGCCGGTATAAACACACCAGCCGAAATCATACGTGCCCTTGCCATTGGTGCAGTCGCCGCTTTTGCATTGCGCGCCGGCAAGCTTAATGGTCAGCAGTAAAGCAATTACAAAAAACAACTTCATCGCGATTAGTTTTTAGTACCCAGTTCTTTTGCCTTTTGATTATCAGCATCTGCCTTTGCGGTATCGCCCTTAAATTTGTAAACGGCAGCACGCAGCGAGTAAAACATATAGTTGTCCGGGAAAAGCTTTAGCCCGTCATTTATAGCGGCGATAGCGTCATCGTACCTGTCTAGGTTACTGAAAGCGGTAGCTTTTAACAGGTAACCATCGGGATTTACCTTATCCATTGCAAGCACCTTTTCGGCGGCGGCCAGGCCCTCTGCGTTTTTATTGGCGCCTAATAAAATTTTACCGTAAACAGTATAATAACTTGCCACCTTGTTATTTAAGGAAATAGCTTTTTCAATGTTTTGCTGTGCAGGTGGATAATTGCGCTGTTTTTGGTAAAGCTTCGCCAGTTCATAATAGGCATCATCAAAATTTGCGTCGATAGTAATAGCCTGGTTATAATCAGCCATAGCCTTATCAGCAGCGCCGGTTTCTGCGTAAACAATGCCGCGGTTAACCAGCGCATATTTCTGATCTTTATTAAGCTCAATTGCTTTCGTATAATCTGCCATCGCTTCGTCGTTTTTGCCCAGCTTATGATAGGTAGCCCCACGCATGTTGAAAGCTTCGTCATTATCGGGTATCATTTCAATAAACTTGTTATAATCGGTAAGCGCATTTTCGTAGCGGCTTATCGATGCAAAATCTTCCGCCCGGTTTAAATAAGCAAAAGCGTAATTAGGTTTCAGCTGGATAGATTTGCTATATGCGCCTATAGCCATTTGCACTTTGTTTTGGTCGTCGAGCACGTTGCCTTTAATCACATATAATATAAATATATCGGGTTGTTTGGCTATCGCAGCATCCATTACAGCCATTGCTTCTTCATCCCTGTTCAGCGCCATCGCCGCCTTTGCTTTGGTAATGCTCAGGTCTATTTTATCGGGCGCGATGGCAAGCCCGCGCATGGCAACGTCATAACCCTGCTGTGGTTTGCCGCTGCGCAGGTAAAGCTGGCTAAGCACGTTTATTGCATTTACGTTTTGGCCGTCGTCGCTAATTATTTTTTCGAAGGCCGCTATTGCCTCGGGGTATTTACCCTGTTTTGCAAGGTCAAGCGCAGCCAGCTCGGCCGGCGACTGGCAAAATGCTGTTGCCGAAATAATAAAGCAGGTGATGGCGATAAGTATTTTTTTCATGACTGATTTGTTTTTGCTGAATGATTAAAATGCTAAAACAAATGTGCCTTTAGTGATTCGGACGTGAAATACTGCATATGCAGTATTTTGCGACGTTCGTCAGCTCTGTTCAGGAATAGGGCAGGTTGGAGCTTTAGATTAGCCCGGACATGGGCGGCTAAGCCTCAGGCTGCTGGCGTATAGTACCCGAAGGTATCAAGTTTGGACAACAAATAAATAAACCGGGTAAGTATAACGAATGAACGCGCAACCGCTGTCGATGAGGAAACCACCGTTTTTAGGCGAATCTCTCTTAGAAGCTGTCTAAAAATGGGATAAATTTATCATTGCCGTTGGCTGAAGCCAACGGGATTAAATAAATGAAAGGTCGGCTTTAGCCAAATAATATGGGAGCAAGATCCTGCGGTTTTTTTGGCTGAAGCCATTAGCTTCCTTACTAATATTCCGTTGGCTGAAGCCAACGGCAATGAATTTACGTTTGCAGTAAATTTGCATTATCATTTTTAGACAGCTTCTCTGACAAATTTGCTTAATCTAAAAAATTGATGGAAATTGGTCAAAGGCTTCTAAACTTTCAATCATGAAAAAACTCGATTTCTTTTTGGTTCCGCTAGCGGTTTTTGTTTCCTGCCAGAAGGATAATCGGACAAATACGCCGCCTGAGCCGGCAATAAGCAATACAACAAGCGCATTGGCTTCGGCTACCACGTTGTCATTTAGCGGGTATACGTGGAATATTAAGGATTCGGGCGCCGGTACAGCCGGCCCTGGCCCCAATAGCTGGAGCAGGTCAAACGCATTTGTAGATGCCCGGGGAAACCTTCATTTGAAAATTACTAAAGTTGGAGCCAAATGGTATTGCGCAGAAGTTACCAGCACTCAAAGTTTTGGTTACGGAACTTACCAGTGGCATGTAGAGGGCAGGATAGATCAGCTGGATAAAAATATTGTTTTAGGCTTGTTCAATTATTCGGGTGCTGATGGTTATGATGAAATGGATATAGAATATGCCAAATGGGGACTTAGCAACGCTAATAACACAAATTTTACGGTCTATCCGGCGCAGGGCTCGCACCTTGCAAATTGGCACACTACCTGCAATACAACATTAACCGGTACCTATACCACGCAGCGTTTCAAGAGGAATAGCAAAACCTCTGTCTATTTCCAGGAACTTGGCGGCTTTCAAAGCGGGAACACCAACCAAATTACCTCGGCGACATGCAATAACCCGCCTAATTCTATTAGTGCGCTTGCCATGCCTGTCCACATGAATTTATGGCTGTTCCAGGGCCATGCGCCAACCAACAATAACCAGGTGGAAATAATAATACATAGTTTCACGTTTACGCGCCTGTAAAACCCGCCCGGCAGTGCGCGCCGCTCCAATAGCCGGCCATAGTTTGAAACTATGGACACCGGGCATCAGGTTTGAAAACTCGCAGGGGTATTATGTAAAAGAAATTAAAGCAGTTAAAACGATTCGGTGGTAAGCACTATTAGGCTGCCAGGGTACTGCGTTCTTCCATCGTCTTCGGCTGTAACAAAAACTCTCCGGGCCCTGAATGGGGTAACCACGTGAAGTTCGGCTTTCATCGTATTTGAGAGAAGGCCGCTTGAGCTATTTAACAAGCCTATATTTTTTGTGCCGCTGTCCTGCGTTTCCAGCCAAACTACGTAAGTTTTTTTAGATGGCGTGAGCCTTGAAGGGTCAGCCAGGTGCATAATATTTATAGCGATTTTATAATTTTTATTTTTGTCCTTATCAATTTTTATCGAGCCCCTGGCTTCGGGGACCACCGTTGAAGTGGCGAAATTGATTCTTTGGGCAAATGAATTAACGGACAAGGTTAAGAAAAACACAGTGGCGCATGAAAAAAGGATTGTTGATTTTAATAATTTCATTTCGAAAGTTTTAAGAAGAAAACAGCTAGCGGAGGGTAAAAAAGATCAACCCATTATTGGGTCACGACATTGAATACTTACATACTACAATGATTTTGCGTTATAGTTTTGTTTAATTTCCGGACCACTATGAATGATGTGCCATCCGCAAAAGAATTTGCAAAGGAAGTTGAGGCCGGGATTCGTTCAAGCGGGAAATTCCGGCACGGATTTCAAATGAAACTGCCGGTCATGAACCACACGAAAAATCAATGAAAATGCGAACGCACGCATGTACCTATCAGAACAACCTCGCCGCGCCGCTTTTGTCATAAAACTCCCGGTAGTTTTTTATGTTGAGCATATCGTTTATCGCCTTGCTTTTGTCGGCGCTGTTATCATAGTATGCTTTGCATATTTGGTAACCCACCCAATAACCCAGGTCGGCAGGCTTGTCAGCAGTTTCCTGGGATGAATTTGCTATCCAGTTGCGCGCCCGCCTCAAGTTCCTTTTTTTAAAATTCCATGCTTTCGGTTGTCTTCGGTCTTTCCCTGCTTCCTAACCCGCTTACAGCTTATTCAACTCTTCCATCAACACCTTGCTTACCTCGTTAAAGTAGCGCCTTACGCCGAAACCCATTACACTTTGTATGCCGCGCACGGCATTGGTCAAAAACACCTCTTCGGCCTCATACAATATGTCTGGACTGATCTGCGCCTCGGTAACCGGGATGCCTGCTTGTTTGGCAAGACTGATGACCACATGGCGCATTACCCCTTCAACGCATCCTTCGCTGAGCGCGGGCGTGTACAGGTGATTTTGGTACCATATAAATATGTTTGAGCTGCCGGCTTCGCACAGGAAGCCGTTTTGGTTTAAAAGGAATACATCGTCGAGCTTATTCTGGGTTTTATAAATGCCGGCCATTACATAAATGAGCGAATTGCAGGTTTTAACATTCGACAAATAGTTCACCGGTTTCGGCAGGTCGGGAAAGATGTCGACGATCAAACCCTTTTCATTTAAAAAATACCGGGGCTCATCCAGGGGCTGCAGTTCAAGGCACCACGCCATTTTATTTTGAGACGGGGTGTACAGGCCTTCCGCATCGCGAAACACCGTTAAGCGGAAACGGCCGTGCTTTGCTTTATTCCTGCGGGCGAGGTCGCCGGCTTTCTCCTTCAAAAACCACGCATCCATTTGCGAATAACCGTCAATTTTAAGTGCCTTCATACCGCGCTGCAGGCGATCGGCATGCAGGTCTGGAAATTTAAGCTGTCCCTTCATCAGGCGCATGGTTTCAAACAGCCCGTCGCCATACCTGAAGGCACGGTTGTTAACACCAAGCAGTTTAGTATTTGCCGGGATGATGTCGCCGTTAAAATTGATGAGGTTGGGAGTCATGTTTTAGTGGTTAGAGGTTGGAGATCAGAGGTTAGTTTTCTAAGTCCGGAAGAAAAAGTTTTCAGAATAACATTCGCCATTTTAACATTACAACTTTACAACATTTCAATTTTACAATATTCCAACTTTGCAACATTACAACATTACAACTTTACAACTTTACAACTTTACAACTTTACAACTTTACAACTTTACAACAACTAATCTCCAACCGCTAACCCCTTATCGCTATACCGCAGCCACTTTTCCAAAACAGCTTCAAAATCCGGCGGCAGCGGGGCTTCAAAAAGCAATTGCCTTTTTAATGTCGGGTGCAGAAAGCCAAGGGTTTGCGCATGGAGGGCCTGGCGGGGCATCAGTTCAAAACAATTTTCGACAAACTGTTTGTATTTGCTGAAAACGGTACCTTTTAAAATTTTATCGCCCCCGTACGCCGCATCGCTGAACAAGGGGTGGCCTATGTGCTTCATATGCGCCCTTATCTGGTGCGTACGGCCCGTTTCCAGCTGGCATTCAACCAGGGTAACATACCCTATCCGCTCCAAAACCCGGTAATGCGTTACCGACCATTTGCCCTTTTCGGGATCCTCATAAACCGCCATTACCCGCCTGTCGCCGGCGCTGCGGCCTATATAGCCGGTTACTGTGCCATCGGTTTCCACGTCGCCCCAAACCAGGGCAATATATTTGCGGGTGATGGTATGATCAAAAAACTGCTTCGCAAGCCAGGTCATGGCGCGCTCGTTTTTACTGATCAGCAATAAACCGGAAGTATCCTTATCGATCCGGTGCACCAGGCCGGGCCTGCCATCGTTCCCGGGCAATGTCGGCAGCTGCTGAAAATGATAAACCAGGCCATTTACCAAGGTGCCGGTATAATTGTTATATCCGGGATGTACCACAAGCCCGGCGGGCTTATTTACCACCAGCACATCGTCATCCTCGTACACAATATCCAGTGGAATATTTTCGGGATATACCTCCGTATCGCGGGGCGGATGCGGTAAAACTACCGATATGGTATCAAGCGGTTTAACTCTATAGCTTGGTTTAACGGTTTTGTCGTTCACCAGCACATTGCCGAGCTCAATGGCATTCTGTACCCGGTTACGTGACGCATTCTCGATCCTGGACATCAAAAACTTGTCTATACGCAACAGGGATTGCCCTTTGTCGACAATTATGCGCAGGTGTTCATACAAATCCTGCTCATCCTGCTCAACTAAACCGGTTTCATCAGCCATCGGGCAAAAGTAGTGGTTTTAGCACAATTAACTACTGCAAATGGAGAAAGAGCACCCCGAAATACTTGATCATTTTTTTAAAGCGATATATATTTGGGCTGAAGTTTATTTGTTTTTTAAAATACCATTATTTAATCTGTACATTTATATAACCTAAAAAACTATTGACTATGAAGAAAATTTACCCCCTGATCACGGCAGTGATTTTAATTATTACTGTGTCGCTGGCGAACGCCCAGAACAATAACAACAATAATAATAGCAATAACGGCAGCGGCTTTGACCAGCTCATCAAGTCGAGCCCGGCAGATGCGACATTGCTTATCCGCAGTTTTGCCGAACCTTTATTTAAAGGTTTTGGCATAGGCTTAAACAGCGGCTGGAACAATACGGCCAAAACCAAAAAACTGCTGCATTTTGACCTTCGTATTTCGGCCAATGTGGCACAGGCGCCTATCAGCGCCCAAAGCTTTGACGTAACACAGATTGGCCTGTCAAACCATTTGCAGGTCGACCCAACGTCGCCCACAAATATTGCCCCTACCTTTGCCGGCGATAAAAATGGCGCAACCCCGCTAATGGATATTAAAGACAACGGCAGCACTGTCGGATCATTTAATATGCCGAATGGGGTAATAAAGTATATCCCGGCGCCTAATATTCAGCTTACTATTGGGATAGTCCAGAATACCGATATAACCATACGCACCGTTCCTACTATCAATATCGGCAGCAATTCAGGTTCGGTCGGAATGATCGGATTTGGCATTAAGCATGATATCATCCAGGATTTTGCGGGCGGCATCGGGAAAAAAATAATCCCGTTCGACCTTGCTATTGCCCTAAACTACAACCGGATAAACTATTCTAAAGGTCTAAATGTGCAACCCGACCAGGGCACCACAGGGAACCAGGCCGACTTTTCGAACCAGCAAATAAAGGGCGATTTTAGCGGAACCTTCGTGCAGGCGATTATTTCGAAGAAACTGTTGTTCTTTACCCCCTTTCTGTCCGTAGGCTACCAGAGCTCCAATACCGTATTCAATGTATTGGGCAATTACCCCATTACTACCTCGGCCGGCCATTATTCTGTTGTGACCGACCCTGTACAAATTAGTGAAAACAGTGTCAGCGGTTTCCGCACCGATCTTGGCTTTCAATTGACTTTAGGGTTCTTCCGGATCTACGCATCTTATAGCCCGGGCTCGTACCAGTCGGCTAATGCGGGTATTGGTTTTGGGTTTTAATTTGTTAATTTGAAGATGTGTTGATTTGAAGATTTGAAAATGTGAACATGTGGAGACTTGGGGATTTGAAAATATGTTAATTTTCAAATCTTCAAATTATATAATTTTCAAATTAAATGGATATCGATCTTGAAATTTACAGCCCTGTCCATCAAATAAAAAACAAATTGTTTGATGAGCAGGGCTTAAAAGTTTTTATAAAACGCGACGACCTGATACACCCCATCATTTCGGGCAATAAATGGCGAAAGCTGAAATATATCTTAAAACGGGCGCAGGCCGAAAGTAAAAACCACCTGGTAACCTTCGGGGGTGCGTACTCAAACCACCTGCTTGCAACGGCAGCCGCCGCAGCGAAGTTTGGATTTAAATCGACCGGCATTGTGCGGGGAGAAGCAGTTAATAACGATACGCTTTTTCTTTGCCGCTTGCACGGGATGACTTTATTATTTACTGATCGTGAAAGCTATCGCGATAAGCAAGCCTTATTTGATAAATATTTTGCCGCTAACCCTGATGCATTTTTCATTGATGAGGGCGGCGCTTCCGTCGAAGGCGCCAAAGGCTGCAGCGAATTGGTTGATGAACTACCGGAAGTTTACGGTCATATTTTTTGCGCCTGCGGCACAGGCACCACGGCCGCCGGCATTATTAACGGGTTGCGAAACCAAAGTAGTAAAACAACTTTTCACGGCGTCCCGGTATTTAAAGACGGTAGTTTTATAAAGGACGAGATAAATAAATTTTTAACAGCGCCTGCCGGTTATCAATTGCATACAAGCTATCATTTTGGCGGCTATGGCAAAACGGGCGAAGAGCTTATTGAATTTATAAAGCAGTTTGTTGCATCGACGGGAATATTAATTGAACCGGTTTATACAGGTAAAATGCTGTATGCACTGCATGACCTTGCCAGACAGAACTATTTTAAACCCGGAACCCGTATACTGGCGATCCATACCGGCGGGATATGGGGGTTATTAGGGATGAGGGATAAGTTTTAGCGCGAAGAGAAAGTATTTCCGGATGTTCTTTCTGCAAAAGTTAATACCTTAGTCCGTAATATCAACCGCCATCGTCGTGAAAAAAACAATCCTGCTTCTTTGCTTTTTATCTTCCGCTTACGCTATAAAGGCCCGGCAAAATACCGCACAGGCTGATAGCGGCGCTTTTTGGCTGCATAAATTTGAACAGCATATCGGCCGCGAAGTTTATCATATCACAAAAACAGGCAATGTAATTACTTATAAAGTCGACTTTAAGTTTGTCGACCGTGGGTCGCCGGTGCCGTTAAAGGCCGAGCTTGCCGTACAGCCCTCGCTGGAGCCGGTCAGGCTGTTCATAAAGGGACGGACATCGAGGTCATCTACAATCAACGACAGTATCAGCATTGCCGATGGCAAAGCGATCATTAAAGTAGACGACTCCAGCTATACCAAAAAATTAATGCCGCTGATGTTCCCCGTTGCAGGGTACTCGCCGGGCACGGTGCAGCAGGTTTTACTGCAATATTGGAAAAACCATCACCAGCCGGCAAATATTATGACTTTGCCGACCGGATCTGTACAGATTAAGAAAGATGGCGCCGACACCCTCACCTTTCAAAATAAACCGCTGGTGCTCGACCGCTTCACCATCAGCGGTTTGATATGGGGCAATGAGCTGCTATGGACCGATCATGAAGGCCGGCTGATGTGCCTCATCACCAACGATGCCGAAGCCGACAAGCTGGAGATGATGCGCGAACCCTACGAGGAACTGCTGCCAACCCTCATCAGCCGGGCCGCCACTTACAGCATGCGCTTGTTCACCAAGGCCATGCCTAAAACCAATAGCGATCCCAAGGTTATTGCCGTTGTCGGCGGGACATTAGTTGATGTGGTTAATTCAAAAACCATCCAAAATTCGGTGGTAGTTATTGAGAACGGCATCATAAAAAACGTTGGCCTATCGGGTGCAGTCAGCATACCCGCCGGTGCTAAGATTATCGATGCAAAAGGCAAAACCGTACTGCCAGGCCTGTGGGATATGCATGCCCATTTTGAACAGGCCGAATGGGGGCCGGCTTACCTTGCGGCAGGCGTGACCACCGTGCGCGATTGCGGCAACGAATTCGGCTACATCAATTCGATAAAAAAGGCTATCGACGATGGCAAAGGCATTGGCCCTGTAATATTAAAAGCAGGGATAATTGACGGGAAGGGGCCGTTTGCTTTAGGGGTTATCCAGGCGGATACAAAAGAAGATGCAATAAAGGAAGTTGACCGTTATTATGATAATGGTTTTATCCAGATAAAAATCTACAGTTCGGTAAAACCGGCTATTGTTAAGGCAATTTGTGATGAAGCCCACCGCCTCGGGCTAACCGTTACCGGGCATATCCCCAATGGCATGACACTCCAGGCCGGGGTTGATTCGGGGATGGATATGGTTAACCACGTGCAGTACGTATATTCTATCATGAAACGGAATAAAGACCGTTCCATAAATTTTGATGACTCTATCAGCAAAGCCGCTATAAAATTTGTGAAAGACCATCACGTTGTTATCGACCCAACCATCGGTGTTTTTGAAATGAGTTTCCGGTCGGTAAAGGAAGATATCACCATTATGGAGCCTGGTTTTTTTACGCTGCCGCTGCCATTGCAGGCGCTGTTTCAAAACACCGGCCAGGACCCTGCCAACGCAGCCAGGTTTAAACCGCTGTACGAAAGCATGGTGAAGATAGTAAAAGTGCTTTATGATGCCGGTGTGCCCATAGTAGCCGGTACCGACCAGGGTTTCCCGGGCTTCAGTCTCGACCGCGAGCTTGAGTTATATGTACAAGCCGGTTTAACGCCCATGCAAGCCATACAAACCGCCACCATAACCCCAGCGCAGGTAATGAAAATGGACAAGCAAACCGGCTCGATAAATGCCGGAAAACGCGCTGATATTACCATCGTCGATGGCGACCCGTTAAATAATATCCGCGAGATCCGTAAGGTTACCCTGGTAATTAAGGCCGGGAAGATCTATGACCCGGTACAATTGCACAGGCTGGTCGGGTTTATTATGTGAGGGGAAGCAGAAAGCGAAAAGCGAAAAGCTGAAAGCGAAAAGCTGAAAGCGAATTCGGAAAAAGTTTTCTGACTTAGTCTTTTAGCTTCCTAAAAAGCTTTCTGCTTTAGTCTTTCTGCTTTTTGCTTTCCGCTTCCTAAAAAGCTTTCTGCTTTAGTCTTTCGGCTTTTAGCCTCCTAAAGCTTTTTGCTTTCAGCTTTCTTTACCGCAAAGCCCATGTACAAAATATTCATATCCTTGCTCTCGACCAATTTAAAATGCTCGCCGAGTTCTACAAAGGTCCACTCGCCCTTGGCGCGTTTGCGCAGGTAGCTCAGCATCTTGGGGATTGGCAGGTTCGGCTCGGTACCGCGGAATTCTTTAAACTCAAAGCCATGGTCGAGCAGCAGCAGTTTTAACTCCTCGGGTTTGATAAACATTTTCCAGTTATGCAAATTCGGGGGGAAAAAGGCCCAGCGTTTCCACTCCTGCCAAATTTTAATAGCTACAAGCTTGCTTATAAAAGTCCGGTTCAGGGTATCGAATACAAATGCGCCGCCCGGCTTAAGCACCCGCGAAATTTCAGAAATTACCTTTGGCAAATTGCGCACATGCTCCAGCACGTCGCAGCAAAAAACAACATCGAACGAAGCGTTTTCATAGGGCAGCGCTTCGCCGCTACCTTTATCGTACTTAATGGCCAGCCCGCTTTGTTTGGCGTGGTTGCGCGCAATTTCCAGTGAATGCTCCGAGGGGTCGATACCCGTCGTTTCAAAACCCATCCGGGCAATTTCTTCGGATAGTATGCCACCGCCGCAGCCAACTTCCAGCGCCTTTTTGCCTTTGCTGTCAATGTGCATTTCATCAAAAAGTTTTCGCTTTGCGTAGCCTACCCGCACCGGGTTAACGCTTGTTTTTAACAAGTACAACACATTGCCGGGTTCCCACCAGGTGTTGCTTTCCGCATTGTAAAGGTCATTATCAATGCGCTTGTAGATCTCGTCTGATACTGCTTTCATTGTTAACGGGTTTATATTGAGGAGTATAAATATAAAAATAATTTCACATACAAATTATGCGGATAAATAAAGTTTAAAATGGATTGGGTATAAATTTACGGTGAAAAAAACCGGTCGGTTTTTGCGGGTAGATTGATTTTTGCGCCTATGCAGGCGCATTTAGACTAAACACAAAAGTAGGGCATAAAAGCCCAATGTTTGCTCGCAGGGGTGATTGAAATACGGTTAGGTTAGGGCTTATTTTAAATCAATAGTCCTAAGCCGAAAGCCCCAGGTCAAATTCTGTCATGTTTTGACTTAGGACTCAAGACTTTCGGCTTAAGACTAAATCCAACGCTAATGCTTTCTCAACGTGCCGAAAATACCGTGCGATTCATCAGCAGGCCCGGCTGTGAAATATAGCGGATCACTTGGATTCCCGCCGGGCATATTGCCTTTCAGAAAATCAATGGCCCACAAACCTTCAATGGCTACGGATTGATCTTCACTGCGCAGCAAACCTTTAAAGTTGCCGCCCATATCAAAAACATTAATATGGCCGTCGCCAAAGTTTCCAAAAAGAATTGTTGGCTGTGCATCGGCAAAACCCGCGGGCGCAAGGGCTATGCCCCAGGGCGAATTAAGCATGCCTTGCGAGGCAAAACGTTTTATGAGGTTGCCATGCGGTGTAAAAACATCGATATAACCATTGCCAAGCCCTTTATCATCGTCCATTTTATCGGGCAGCTTTTGCTTGGCATAAGTAATATATACTTTTTCGCCAATGACCTGGATATTAAATGGCGCAAAACCGGCAGGAATATTAGGATCGACAAAACGATTATTGCCGACGAAAGTAAAGTTCTTATCAAAAACATCAACATTGCCTGCCCTGAAATTGGTGGCGCAAAGCAGGTTGGCGTCGCCGTCCTTAACAATGGTTATTCCTTTGTATACGGCGTTTGCCGATGATCTGTCGGCAACTTTCATGGCCGAATTGCCCGAACTCCATGCCAGGATAATGCCTTCTTCGCTGGCAAAAATGAACTTGTTTCCGCCAAAATCAGTCGTGCTGTTAAAAACCATTCCCGAAGGAGCGCCCACCTGGCCCGGCGCCGGCATCGCCGAAGGGATCCTGACGGGTGGCCTCAGCGTATTGCCCGAATTATCATAAATCACGCTAACTCCTTTATGATTAGCGGCAATCCATATAGGCCCGCCGGGAGCGGCAGCCATCCCCCATGCATTGGCAAGGTTGGTGTCAACCAGGGCAGCTGAGTAGCCGGCCGTGTCGGCCACAAGATTTGCACGGCTTACATCAAAATCCTGGTGCGGTATTATGCCGCCATCATCGCGATGGCAGGCATATAAACAAAAGATCGCCATAAGCCCTGCAAGCAAAACCCTGGCATTAAATAAATTTTTCATAGGTGTATAAATAAGTTATTAAATTATTTGTCTAACTGTTTTGCTGGTTCCTTTTTTGGCGCTTATTTTACCTGGCCGTTCCTCCTTTCTTTAATGAATAAAAACGGAACACACTTTTAGCTAACACGATATGATTAATGAAAAGGTTGCCCATTTGTAAAAAAAATTAATTTTTAGGAAATAAACTTTTTTGTGTGGTTTTTAAAGCGGGAAATAGCCGGCGCAATTAAACCCTGCGGTTAAAAATAATAAACGCACAACCTGGCGATGTTTTAAAAACCCCATTTCAATCGCAAATAAATGCTGTTGCCAAGCGGATGGTAAATGCCGTTCTGCTGCGAGTAAAAGGACTGGCCAACCAAATCGAGCGCCCAATTTTCGGCGATGGAATAGGATGCGGTAGGTAAGATGATGATTGAATTGCCCGAAAGGGAATACATGCCGCCAAATGAGGCCTTAAACAAGGGACTGAATGAGTATGATGCCTGGGCAAATAAAGTGTACCTGAACGGGAAAATGTTTTTGGCTGAGAGCGTTGACGAAGTCAACTGGGTAACATTAAAAAGGTTATCTTTTCCGAGGCTATTGTACAGGCCGGATACCAGCACGTAAATACCGTTTTTAAAAGCATAGTCAAGGGACAATGATGCTGCTATCGAAGAGCTATCGGGTTTGCCAGATGCAAAGTAAGATGCCTCACCTTTAAAGCCGGCATCTTTAATGTTCCCGGCCCAGCCAGCCCCTGCGGTAAAGTTTCGCTGGTATACCCCCGAAAAAAACTGGAAATCGTAATTCCATTTATTGAACCTGTACATCAGGGCGCCAATATTTTGGTTAGCAGTCTTTCCGGGGCTTACCGCCAACTCGAGCGACGACGAAGGAGTAAATGCGTACTGAACACGGGCCGCGTCACTGCCGGGGCGCTCTTCGTAATCAAAATCAAAATAATTAAAAGTGTTAAAAATGTCGTTTGGCGTCCAAACGGTGCTTATCCCCCAATTGATGCGCTGCCTGCCCAGGGTGATGTCCCATTTACCGCCGATATATTCGGCGCTGGCCCGGTCGATGGTGCTGTTAAATAGCATAGAGTGACTATTAACCCAGTTGCGTGATAAATTTACCGTTCCGCCCGGCGCCGCGACCAACGATGCAAAGCCAGGGTAATTTTTAACAAAATCGCCGTAGTAAATGCGATTGCGTACTTCCAGCCGGTAAGTAAAATGGTCGTCGGGCCGGTACTTGAAATTAAGGCGGTTGTGAATCAGGTCGCTGGTTTGCAGGTTAGTGATATCATTTAAAAAACTTATTTGCTCAAGATATTTTACATAGCCGTTTACGGTGAACTTATGATCGTGTTTCAGGGTATCGGTATTGGCTTGTTTTATGCTGTCACGTTGCGCACTGGCATCGTGAAATAGCAGTAAACTGGCTAAGAAGCTTAATATGATTATGTATTTAGTTTGCATTTGATTTCAATGAAGCACATGATCTACATGTTTTAAAATTGCCTTTCTTTCTCCCCTTTTTTTGCTTGCAAAGGAATTGTCTCCGCGTGACATTACCGCCAATGCCTGGCACACGTGTTGACTCACCCCGACTGCGCTGCGCTGGTCACCCCTCTCTACGTTGTAGAGAGGGGAAAAAGAGCGAACCCTGCAGTTCCCCTCTTTGCGCAGCAGAGAGTGGTCGATCCGCTGGCTAGCAGAGATGACGGGGTGAGTCAACTCCCGAAGCCGGGTTAGCGCTAATAAACGCGCTCCGTTGACCCACCCCGACGCCTCCGCTAGTCAGCAGATGGCTGACCCATAGTATTTTCCACTATTAGGGCCGCCCACGGTCTTTTCATTGTTTTGTATCAGATACTATCTTGCCATCAACCAATGTAACCACCCGGCGCGCTTTGTCAATTACACGCTGGTCGTGGGTAGAGAAGATGAATGTCATTTTATCTTCTTTGTTAAGTTTCGCCATAATCTCCAGCAGGTTTTCCGTTGATTTTGAATCGAGGTTTGCTGTAGGCTCATCCGCCAAAATAAAACGGGGCTTTGATGCCAGCGCACGGGCAACAGCAACACGCTGCTGTTGTCCGCCTGAAAGTTCGGACGGACGCTTGTTTAGCTTATCTTTCAAACCTACTTCTATCAGCAACTCCTCCGCGCGCTGCTCCCTTTCGCGCTTTGACTTTTTTTGCAGCAGCATCACAAACTCGACATTCTCGCTTGCCGTAAGCACAGGTATAAGGTTATAAGCCTGGAAAACAAAGCCAATGTTACGCAGCCTGAAATCGATCAGCTTATTTTCGCTGATATGCGTTATATCTACCCCGTCTATTTTCACCTCGCCGCCGGTAGGGTAATCGAGGCCGCCGATGAGATTGAGCAAGGTTGTTTTACCTGAGCCCGAGGGGCCAACCAACGCGGTAAATTCGCCTTCGTCAACCGCAAGGTTCACGCCATCAACGGCGCAAACGGGGATGGTATCCGGGTTGTAAACTTTTGATAGATTGTGTGATTCGATGATCTTACTCATGGCTTTAAATTTTATGTATTGCTTCCGCAGGTTTAAAACGCAGTGCTTTTATAGCAGGATATATGGCAGATAGAACGGCCGTAAATGCTGTCATTAAAGTAACAGGGAGGAACGTAGATCGCTGCAGGTCGGGATAAATGATGTTGCTGAAACCAAATTGCGATAATGCCTGCGAAAAGGCCGACATGTCAATCCCGTGCCTGGAAAGTGAGCCCACTGTTATGATGGTGAATAATATCCCGGCAGGAATACCAGCGCAGGTGAGCATTACAGATTCCAGCAGTATCATAAAAAATACGCGCGGCTTGTCCATGCCAATGGCCATCAGCATCCCAAATTCGCGTTGCCGTTCCAGTACGGCCATCAGCATGGTATTGATTATGCCGAACATGAGCGCCAGCAATATGATGCCGATAACTATGTACATCACCTGGTCCATGATCCCGGTGAGCAGGGCCATTTGGGGCGATAACTCTTTCCAGGTTTGCACGAGTAGCGACGGATACTCCTTTTGGTACATTTTAGTTACCTGTTCCACTTTTTGGCCGTCTTTAAGGATAACGGCGATCTCATGGATATCATTCCCGGTGCCTAATATGCCGGCAAGATCGTCAAAGCGGGTAAACACAGTTGTTTCATCAAAACTTGAATTGCGCGACCTGAATATGCCTGCTATCCGGAAGGACCCTGCGGTTAGGTCGCCGGTTTTCGATTGAAAGGTGAGCACTATTTTATTGTGCAGTTTTACACCAAGCTTTTCAGAAAGCTTCTTGCCAATCACTATTTCATTCTTCTTTGCACCGGTGAAATAGGCCCCTTCAACCATATCCTGCGAAATGCTGCTTACGGCTTTTTCATCGGCAGGAACAATTCCGTGTATCTCAACGCCGGACGCTGTTGACGAAGACGAGATCATTCCTGTAGTAATGATCCGGCCTGATACCGCCTTTACATTGTTGTCTTTTTTGAGACGGTCAATTATAGCCGGGCCTTTATAAATAGGGTAGTTTACATCCTTGTCATCAATAAATAAAGGGTTATGAAATTGCAGGTGCGAGAGCTGCGTTTCTACCGTGCTGTCAATCTCCTGCTTTGCCATGCCGGCAAAAAACGCCATCATAAACATGCCGGCAAATAAGCCGACAGCCACCGAGGCTATCACAACCAGGCTGCGGGTCCGGTTTCTCCAAATATTTCTCCACGCTATTTTAAAAAGCATATTCAACTGTTTATGGCTTCAATAACTTTAATTTTATAAATCTTGTATATGGCATACAGGGATAGTATAATGGCAATCATCAGCACCACATAGCCCTGTATAACAAAATTTGAAATGTCAGTCGACGTTTGAATCACCGGCTCGATATTGTATAGTTCGGTTGATTTTGCCATGTCGCCGCTTAACTTTATAGGGTGCAGATGGTAATAGAGCACTACAGGATATATGCAAACTGCGCCCAATATTGTACCCGCAACCGACATCAGCACCATTTCCATCATAACTACGCCCGCAAGTAACTTTTTTTTCATACCGATGGCCACAAGGATGCCAAACTCATGCAAACGTTCATTCAGCATCATCAGAATAGTACCAAATATCCCGAAAGCAATTACCAGGTAAAGCACACCCGACATGATTACATTTTGTGCCATTTTTGCCTGGAAAAGCTGGTCGAGCTCAGGGATCATTTCCTTCCAGGTCATTACTTCATAGCCGGCTCCTTTGGTCTGGCTAATGATGTTTTGCTTAAGGTCGTCAAGTTTGTTCCGGTCGTTTATAAGCAGCGATATAGAAGTGTACCTTGCGCCGGTGCTTAAAAAATCCCTGGCGGCGGCCATGGGCAGCCAGGCCATTGCTTTGTTCATCTCCGGAATGCCGAGTTTTGCAATTCCCCTGACCGCGTATTTTCCCGAAGCCATATTGCCCTGGTAGCCCTGCCCTATCAATACAACAGTATCGTTTACTTTTAGCTTTAAATAGGCTGCCAGGCCCTCAGCAAGTATAATGCCCTTATCACCTTCGGCAAGGTATTTCCCGGAAACTATCTTTTTTGAAAGCTCCGAAAAAGAATTTTCCTTTTTGGGATCGATGCCAACAACCATTATACCTTTGGTCCTGTCGCCTGAGGAGGCGAGGGCAAAGCATTCCAGGCGGGGCGTCCAGGCTGTAACCTCCTTTTGGTTTGAAATGATTTTAGCAAGTTTCGGGCTTTCTTCAAACGTGCTGTCAACCGACTTGTTTTCCCAATACCCGCTGTGATGAACCTGTATAAACCCACTCGACATGCTCACCGTATCAGCGATCAATCGGTCGAACAGGCCCACAACGGCAACACGCATAAATATTGCAAATATTACCGCAAAGAAAATTGACGAAATTGTGATAAGCGTTCTGCGCCTGCTGCGCCACAAATTCCGCCATGCAAGTTTTAAAAACATTATTTAGCTTTTTTCATGTTTTGGGTAGTGAAAAAATCAACGCTGATGGCCCGGTTAAAAACCGCGCTGTTATAAGTGATGATAGTTTCCTGGCCCTTTTTCTGAACCGGTATCATTTCAATTTTCACAGGCATTATCCTGCCTCCGATGGTCCGTATATCCGAGCATTGCATCACATTTACCAGCTTGTTATCCTCGTCAAAAAACTCAATACGCAGCTCCAGGTAATCTTTATGATCTATCCACATGTTTACTTTACTCCATACCACAGCGGCCGAGGGTAATGGCATCATCTCAATTTTCCAGCAATGGCGGCCTTCTATCACGCTATCGCCCACAATCTTATGCGTGTAGTCATCAATCCGGGATGAGGCTTTCACCAGGTCGTCATTGGTAAAATCGGTACCCATCCAGCTTTGCGCCATCATGGATGGGGGCAGTTTAACCACCCTTTCAATATTCGGCAGCCAGTTCCAAATTTCTTTAACGCGTTTTAAAAAAACGGTGCCTGCATCTTTTGCGGGGGCTGTAACCACCATAAGCGAGTACTGCTCACCTTTTGACCATGCCTTAACACTCATGGAGCGCGACCATGTAGGGCGCTTCACCTGTATCGTCATATCCACTATTGACGACAGCCCGTGGATATTTTCTTCGGCTTTGGTCACTATTTCTTTAGCGCTCTGCGCCTCAGCTTTTGACAAGAAAAAAACCAGCGTAAGGGCAGGGAGCAGGATATTTCGTATAGCTTTCATAGTGTTGGATTTTAAATTATATCGAAAAAATCGTTTATTGTTTTATGGTATATTTTTATCAGCGGCTCCTCCCAGTCATTATCCTCCATAAAAAGAACGGTCATTTCGGCGCCTTGCAGCATCCAGTAAAGGCTTTGGGCCAATAACGCCGTGTCTTTTCCGCCGGGGACGTTGTTGTGCTTTTTTAGGCCGGTAAAATAGCTCTCGAGTAGCGACAATTCATATTTCGATAACTGCATGATGATTTGCCTAAGCTTCACGTTCTCGCTTATCGCTTCAAAAAAGAAAAGCAGTTTATTCAGTTTTAACGGCTTATCGCCCATCATTTTTTTAAAACTTTGGATCTGAATCATCTTGCTGTCGATAAATACTTTTAGAAACGATTCCCTGTCTTTTACAACGTCCCGGGGCTCGGGGCACGCCGGTTCTTTTGTAAACTCGAGCAAAAACTCGAAAACAGCTATCAGCAAGGCCTCCTTAGACTCGAAATAATGATAAATAGCGCCTTTTGACAGGCCGGTCTCCTTCACCAGGTCCTGGTATGAAACAGCTTTGTAGCCTTTTTCGAGGAAGAGCTGAAAGGCTGTCATTAAAATATTAAAGCGTGTATCAGGGGCGATCTTAGCCATGTCAAATTATCGTTTTAAATAAAACCGACCGTTCGGTATGTAAAGGTAGAGAGAAAGTTTATATTTCAAAAAATAATGAAAATTAATTTTTAAGTAGTTGGGATTTTATTGAAAAAAGGAGGCATTTGGCCGCAGGTAGTAGCCTCCCACTGATTTCGGTAACAAAGTTGAACCTGACTGTACGCGAATGCAACTCGCAAAAATTTCCAATGTATGACCGGTCCTTTTATGTCAAAACCAACTCTTTAAGTTTCGATTGTTTTAAGTACGGATTATCCAGCTTTTTTATCGTCCCTAATAATCTGTTTCGAACCTGTCTGGTTAATACTGTCGGGATAAGATTTTCAAGTTCTATGTTTAACAGCTTGTGGATTATCACAAGGTCGTTTAAGGTAAAAGGATTTATTCCATTGATTAGTTCAGACATGTAAGTAGCGCTGGCATGGCCCAGGATTGCCCCAAGTTCCTTTTGAGTTAATCCGATTTCTTTTAATTTTGCCCGAATAGCATCTTTTCTTTTTTCTACGAAAACACGTTCTTGCTCGGCAAAGTTCTCGGCTGCTTCGCTTTCCTCGATCTTTTTATCCGTAATTTCCTGTTCAACCCAGTGCTTTTCTTCATAGGCCTCAAGTAAAGCCCGTAATTGTTTTCTGTCTTCAGCCAATTCGGGAAACTCTTTAACCAATAATCTCATGCGGCGATCAATAACAGACGCTCTTTGAAAATCCAGCTCACTGGTTAATACGCCTTTCTTCAACAACTTTTTTAAACTCACTTGTAAATCCATAACCAAAGATTATATCCAGCCTTTTTTAGCCAGCCACTTTTTTATCGTTGTTTTATTATTCTTAAAAATATTTTCATATTCCTGGTGGTTGCCAGCCCATACAATGGTAGCTTCTCCGGGCGTGCCCACTTCTATAAGTATCAATGTGCGATGGACCTGTATATCAAAAAAATAAAAGCCATCGCTATGAACCTGGTCTGCCTCCGGCCTGTCTTTAAAAATATCTTCTTTTGTTCTCCAGTTTTTACTTTCGACCGTAGCGATTAAATCATCAATTGCGTCGCATAACAAGCGTTGCCTTTATTCTTATATTTTAACTTCAACAATATTTGCTTGTTTGTGAGCCTCATTCAAATATACTAAAGTTCGGATAAAATCCGAATTATAATTTTATAAATCTTAGCAGGGCATCGGGAGCGGCACAAGAACTGCGCTTAAGTTGACGCAATAATTTACACCTCCGGCTCCTGCTGGCTAAGGCAATGAAAGCTCCCCAGGCCCCATATAATATCGGTTGAATCAATGCCGACCACTTTTCTGCCGGGGAAACATTGCTGCAAAATGTCAATTACTTTTCCATCTTTTTCCGACCGGTAAGTGGGTACCACGACCGCCGAATTTGCGATATAAAAATTGGCGTACGACGCAGGCAGCCGCTGGCCCTGGTAAATTACTTCATCGGGCATGGGCAGCTCGATGATATTGAGTTGTTTGCCGTTCAACAGGCGCATCCGTTTTAACGTTTGCAGATTATCCTGCAGCAACCGGTAATTTTCATCATTTTTGTTCTGCTCAACAACGGCTACCACTGTATCCTCATTTACAAAGCGGGCGGTATCATCAATATGGCCATCGGTATCATCACCTATTATGCCTTCTTCAATCCACAAGATTTGCTCAACACCGTAATAGTTTTGCAGGTAATTCTCAATTTGCCCCTGGTTTAAATGCGGGTTGCGGTTTTTATTGAGCAAACAGGCAGTGCTGGTCAGCAGCGTACCGCTGCCGTTAAAATCAACCGAGCCGCCTTCCATCACTATGCCCGGATGATATACAGGCAAGCCCAAACGTTCCCCTATTTTTGTGGGGATAACATCATCGAGGTCATAGGGGGGATATTTATTCCCCCAGGCATTGTAGCCCCAGTCCACAATTGCTTTCTGTTTAGTTTTGGGATTGATCAGAAATGCCGGGCCATGATCTCGGCACCAGGCATCGTTGGTGGGGAATTCGAAAAACTCAATGTGTTTCAGATCAACGGCCGCCGCTATCAATTGTTCTGTGGCAAACGCTTGCATTTGTTCATCGCAAACATTTATGCGCACCAGCTCACCTTCGGTTAATACCTTTATGAATTCGCAATATTTTGGATATATCAGCCCGATCTTGCCCGGCCATGATTCCTCCTTATGGGGCCAGCTTAACCATGTGGCCGTGTGTTTGGCCCATTCAGCGGGGAAAAAAAAGCCATGCCTGGCGGGGGAGGTGTTTAAGTCCATAGTCGATGGTCCATAGTCCATGGCAAATTTTGGTTAGTAAGGGGTGTTTCTTAAAGGAGTGATCATTGTTAGTTTTTTAAGTCCACGGCCGACGGCCCATGGCCCAATCCTATCCCTCATCAATAAATCTGCTCGTAATCGGTTGATAGGAATCAATCCTTCGATCTCTCATAAACGGCCAGTGGCTGCGGTAATAGTCGGATTTATCGAGGTCTAATTCCTGCACAGCTATGTCATCCGTATCGTGCGGCGACTGGTAGATTATCGTGCCGAAAGGGTTTGAGAAAAACGATCCGCCCCAAAATTTCAGGCCGGCTTCTTCGCCGGCGCGGTTTACGCTTACTACATGCACGCCGTTTGCGACCGCATGCGAGCGCTGGATGGTTTGCCAGGCGTTGTATTGCTCGGTATTTGTCGCGGCATCCTGGGTGCTTGCCCAGCCTATAGCGGTAGGGTAAAATAGTATTTCGGCGCCCATCAGCGCGGTTATGCGCGCAGCTTCGGGATACCACTGGTCCCAGCAAATGAGTACCCCGATGGTGGCATACTTTGTTTTAAATACCTTGTAGCCAAGATCGCCGGGGGTAAAGTAAAATTTCTCGTAAAAGCCGGGATCGTCAGGGATATGCATCTTGCGGTATTTGCCCAAATAAGCGCCTCCTGCATCTAAAACAGCTGTGGTGTTGTGGTACAAGCCTTGCGCCCTTTTCTCGAACAAGGAAGCGATTATTACGACGTTTAATTCCCGGGCTGCCTCCGAAAGCGCATCTGTCGACGGGCCCGGTATGGCTTCAGCCAGCTTAAAATTATCATAGTCCTCAACATCACAAAAATACAGCGAGGTAAAAAGCTCCTGCAAACAGATGATCTGCGCACCCTTTTCCGCTGCCTCCCTGATCCTGCCAATGGCCTTATCCAAATTCTCCTGTTTATTCGCCGAACAGGTCATTTGTATTAAGCCGACTTTAACTTTGCTCATGCCGCAAAAATAGCGTTTTTTGGTTGAAGTCGGAAAGGAGAAAGAAGTCCGAAAGTCCGGAAAGTCAGTAAAGTCCGAAAGATAAAAAATAGCTTGGGGGGGATTCTGGCCCATACCTTCAACGGGAAAGAAGTCCGAAAGTCCGGAAATTTGTAAAGTCCGAAAGATAAAAAATAGCCTGGGGGAAAAATTCCGGCCCATACCATCAACTACAGCTTCTTTCGGTCTTTACTGACTTCCCCTTCCACTGCAGCTTCTTTCGGTCTTTCGGACTTTCCCGACTTTTCCGACTTTTCAGACTTTTCCCTCAACTGTAGCTTCTTTCGGTCTTTCGGACTTTCCGGACTTTTCCGACTTTACTGACTTTTTCCCCTTATATTTATTGAAAAATGCGCAAAAGCACACTTCTGTTTTATGGCGCCGGTGTTGCAATCGGGGCTGGCATAGGCATTGCCATTAACAATTTGGCCATCGGAATGGGTGTTGGCGCAGCCCTCGGGCTGATATTTGCGCGTAATTACCGGCGGAAGACCGGTGAATGAGAGGGTCAGCAAATCCGCCGTGGTAATTCAACCGCAGCTTCTTTCTGACTTTACTGACTTTCCCGACTTTTGGACTCTCCACTAAAAATCGTGATACAGATCTCTGAATGTGGTGCGTACGCCAAAGGTTAACAGGACAGTTCTTTTAGTGCCGAGGCTGTTTGTTTCGTCGCGGAATAAGCCGCCGGCTTCAAGACGTAAATTGGTTTTCGGATTGATGACATATGATATGGTACCTTCGGCAAAGTACAATTTGGTAGGTATCCCCTGCCCTACCGGACCGGAGGCCGCGGTAGCAGGATTGTACGCTTTGTTCAAATCCCTGCCAAAATCAGCATTTGCCGGGTCAAGCCCATACCGGGCGTAATTAAGCTGCCCCATAAAATCAAACCTGCCAATTGAATAATTTAATATGCCGATATACTCATTGAAGTTTGCCCCCAGCGGATCGCCCAGTGGCTCATTAAATTCGGTATAGCTGGTAATAGGCTGCTTGCTGGCGTAGGTATAAGGCTTCGCTGTATTAAACTCAAACAAATAATTAAAGTTAGTTACCGCAAACAGGTCCGCGCCGCGCAGGCCAACCTGTATGCCGTTGCTGTCGCCAGCGCTGTTGCTGCCGCCCAAAAGCACCTGCCCGTAAATTGCCGATTTATCAAATACCTTATACTTGCCCGTAAACCCTATAAATGCATTATCGGGCTGTGCAGATTTTGAATTCAAGGAATTGGAAAACAGCAGCGGGTTTATATAATTTATGTCAAAGCCATGCGGGCTGCCGTTATCGTCGGCTTCGGATGCTATCAGCGCGTTAAAATAGCCAAGCGACAAGCGGTTTGTAATATTCCAGTCGAGGTAGTGGAACACACCCCATTTGCGGCGGTTATTGCCGAAAGAGTCAAACCGTATGGCCTCCCTGTCGGCCAGGTAGGCCCACATCATCATATACTGCACCTTCCCCAGGTTTGCCGTTAACCGCAGCAACGGATAATTGGCGGCAAAATCCGACAGCAGCAGCGAACGGTAGCCATCGCCTATAAAGGTCTTGTCCTCGCCCATGGTAATATTCAACTGTTTTATGGGCGTATACGACAAAATGGCCGTAACGTACGACCAATCGGTCGTAGTACTGCTTACGCCGATGTCGCGGTCATAAGCCTGGCCGGGAACAAACCCGATTTTTTGTACATAATCATTCAAATACGCCGGGAACTTTGCCTGGTTTTCGTAACCGCTGGTATAAAAAGAAAACTTTGTGCCCACCGTACCGCCAAACTGGTAGCCCCTGGTATTTATGTCGGTGTTTATTTTGTTTGGGATATCGCGCCCGATCTGCAGGTCGGCCAGGAAATCGGCATAAAACGTATAGTCCCTGGTTTTTACGTCGAATAAATGCTCGTTCAGCAGCTTGCGCACAACCCATCCTTTGCGGCTGCTATCAACGCCGCGGTTCATTACCGAATTATAGGTTGGGCCGATCACGCTATCGATCAAAAATGGCTTGAGCGATGTGTGGAACGAATTATTAAGCGAGTATATGCTTGAATTAAATTTTTGATCAAGCTGATACGAATACGGCAGCTGTACCGACTGGGACTTACCCGCCTGCACCGAGAATAGTATAATTCCGGCAATTAATAGAAGTTTTTTCACAGGTAAAAATCCGGTTTTCCGCATCGGCACCAAAATAAGTATTATTTGTGGTGAAATAAAAATTTGATTTATTTATTAGTCCGAAAGCCGGTAAAGTCGGGAAGTTCTACCGCGTGCTGCCTTAGCTTTAGCGGTGGCGCAAAGAAGCTGCACACTGATGTCGGCCAGGCCGGCGCCGGGCGCCGCTCACTCCCATGCGGCTGCGGGCTTTTCATTAAAATCCCTAACGCTAAGCGCCGGGTATACCTTTTCACGCGCTTTTTATACCCTGCCAATGCGGTTCATGTTCACGTTTTTATCACACCAGTTATTTTTGGAATACCTTATTTACAATGCTTTATGAAAAAAATTTCGCAAAAAACGACCCCTTCAAGGTGACACGGTTTTGTCACCACTAAATCGTAAAACGGCCTTATATTTGCAAATTTTTAAGGGTTAAAACAGTATGGCCGGCAGCTATGTTAATGCGGGGAGCGAAGCGCGGGCTGGCCGGGTACTTCAATAATGCTTTTCGTTTCATGGGCTTGTTGTCGCAGTAGTTGCAAACTACAGGCATAGTGTATCCGTAGACGCGGTCTACGGAAAGCAAAGACAGCATTTACTTAGCTTAGTACTGAGGTTCGCAACTGGCAGCAAGCGCCGACAGCGTGTATACAGCCTGAACCTGATACTCTAATCCGATTGTCCGGGTCCAATGGCTGCTATTTATCTAATTATCAATAGCTTTGGTATACAATAACTGTCAGTGGCAACGTCATAAGTGAAAAGGGCCGCCATTGGGGTATTTTTTCTTTAACTCATAATGCCCCTTTAATATTATGCTTATATAATTGCCTCTGATGTCTTTGATAATTTTAACGTTATTAATTTGATTTTTCGATATTAAAATGGTTTCAGGGTAGTCAATTAATTCGTTGTCCACCATAATTGAAAAATTCCTGTATTTATCCTGAACTTTATATAAGTTAAAAAACTCATTTAATGTTAATATCTTGGCATTAGGGTGTATTTTCAAAACCAAAAAATTGTCAACTTCGAGCAAATGGCAAGCCTCGGCAAATTTTGGATAGGCAACATCTTCAATGCTATCTAATTCTCGCGGATCAATAAATGCGTTTTCAGTAGCAAAAGGTCGCCTGTTGTTAAATTTTACAATGTATAAAAATTTAAACTTTTGCTTTGATGTATCACTTGCTAAATTGACTGCATATCCGGAACCCAAATGTGTTGCAAGAAAAAAAATCGCTGTTAAAAAAACTTTGTATTTCATATTAATTAATTTGATGTACACACATTATTTTCATAACCAATCAATCCTATTGCCGACCTGTAGCCACATAAGTGTTATAAAATTGAGCTGGGCTTTTGTAACCATATGTTCCCGTCGTCGAATCAAAATACGCCAGGTTAAAGCCCCTATTTGGACCATCGGTTTGCTTGCAGCGAACTATGTAGTCTAAACCGTTGCCTGCTACCTCGCCTGCTACTGATTGGCACGCGGACTTAAGTGCGCACTTTTTGTATCCATGCCGATGTTGCTAATGCTTATTGATCGTCCGGTGCTTTTTTTAACGCCCTATTTACCACGTTTATGAAAAAAATTTGTCAAAAACAATTTCTTCAATGGTGACGAAATCACGTGAGTACTAATTCTCAAGCGGTATTACATTTGCAGACTTTTGCGTGGGTGAAAATAATCAAAATCAACAACTTCTTTAAAAGTTACCAACCATTATAGGCATTTATAGCTTTTAAATAACTGTCAATCTTTCGAATAATTTTCGCATCGCAGTTGTATTGAGATAAGTATTTAGATAAGTCTTCTAAAAAGAATCTCGATCGTATGGACGATTCCGTAAAATATTGCTCCTTGATATTATCCGTTGTGTCTTGCCTTATTCCAATAGATATTTCCAATACTCCAAATTCTAAATCGGAAGAAGGATTTAATCTTAAAGGCTTATAATTTTCAATAAATTCTTTCGTTTTTTGATAGGTTTTCTTATCAACAATAAAAAAACCGGCTATCCTCGTTCCTTGAGAATAAAAAGAGTTTTCTTCGATTATTGTCGTTGGTGTTAAAGTCGGTGGACTTACCCCGATATTTTCTAATCTAATGTAATCTGCCGTTTGTCCAAAACATTTAACCGCCATTAAAAAAATGATTCCAGTTAGTAATGATTTATATTTTTTCATGGCCTGAAGCTGAATTATTTTTTAAACAATTAAATCCTCTTTCTTCCCCCCTCTCCCCTCTCCCGCGAGTATGCAGCGCCGCCACGAGCGCAAAGGCTACTCGTGGTTCGGACCCGAATTATCGCTCGGGCAGGAATTTCGCCTGCAAGCATTTTAACCAAACTTTTGCAGAGGCTAAAGTTGCGGGTTATATTCTATTACATGCTCTTCCAAATCACGAGAAGCCAATGCACGCTTGCCAGCCCGGCATTCTCGCGAGAGAAAGGAGGGGTCTAGCCGGGATAAATTTCTAGGCTGTGCCAAACGTAGATTTGTAGAAACCAAAATGATGGATATTGTAAAGTTCTTCGTTTTCCTATACATAAAAATATATTTACTTTATGAGCTTAAATTATTATTACTTTCGAACGCCTCGCGAAGCCATTGCGCAGTCCCAGCCCGTCATTCTCGCGAAAGAAGCGGGGAAAGAGCGTTGTCTATTCTCTTACATTTCGTTACCGCAGTTGCAAACTGCAAGCATATTCGTCCGAAGTCAAAGACATTCGGACAGCGATCTTCCGGGAAATCGGCTTTCGTTTCTTTCCGTCTTTCGGACTTTCGGACTTTCGGACTTTCCCCACTTTTCGCACTTTCCGTCTTTCCCCACTTTTCGCACTTTCACACTAATTCACCATATTTGCTGCCTTTAAAAGTAATAGTATATTTAATTTTGTTAAAAGTTGTTAAGCCCAAACTGTTTTTTGAAAAATAACCTATAAAAATCCTGATATTTACCCTGCTATAAACCATTTAGTGATTATCCATGCAATACAAAAAAATAAATAATCTGCTAGGCTGGCTATGCTTTGCCATAGCGTCAATCACCTATATTTTAACACTGGAGCCCTCGGTCAGCTTTTGGGACTGCGGCGAGTTTATCTCCTGCGCTTACCGGTTGCAGGTGGCCCACCAGCCGGGGTACCCGCTTTTTGCCATGCTGGGCAAAATGTTTTCGCTGTTGTCGTTCGGCAACAATGCAAAGGTGCCCTATTTTACCAATATGGGCTCGGCCCTGGCCAGCGGCGCAACTATCATGTTCCTGTTTTGGACCATTACCGCCCTGGCTAAAAAAATGCTTGCCGAAAAGGCCGGCGAAGCCATGGACCAGGGCCGCCTTTTCATGATCATGGGCGCAGGCCTGGTTGGCGCGCTGGCTTTCACCTATACCGATACCTTTTGGTTTTCGGCTGTTGAAACCATCGTGTTTGCCCTATCATCGTTGTGCACAGCCGTAGTTTTTTGGGCAATATTAAAATGGGACGCCCATGCAGACGAGCCCGGCGCCGACCGCTGGATAGTGTTTATCGCTTATGTTATCGGCCTCTCCATAGGTATCCACCTGCTTAACTTACTAACTATTCCGGCCATCGCCATGGTTTATTACTTCCGCCGCAGCAAAAATGTTAACGCGGGCGGCGCAGTCATTACTTTCCTGGCTGGGGTGCTTATATTGGTATTGGTTCAGTACGGCATTAGGGGTTATACTGTACAGATAGCCGCTTACTTCGACCTCTTTTTTGTTAATACCCTCGGCATGGGCTTCGGCAGCGGTGCAATGGTCTTCTTCCTGATCATCATCGCCGTATTGGTGGGCGGCATCTACTACACCATAAAATACAAAAAGCCGCTGTTAAACCTGGCTTTTTTATGCGCGGCATTTATCTATTTCGGATACAGCTCCTTTGCCTATATCCCCATCAGGGGCACGGCTAATCCCGACCTGAACAACTCGCATCCGGATAATGCCTTTACGCTTTATGGCTATCTGAACCGTATCCAGTATGGCGAAACGCCCTTGCTGTTCGGCCAGTACTTTGACGCCCAGCCAAAGCGGGACGCCGACGGTAATGCCATTCAAACCGAGGGCAGCACCATTTACCGCAAGGGCAAAACAAAGTATGAGAATGCGGGCAAAAGGACGAACTATGAATTTGACCATACCACCATCCTGCCGCGCATGTACAGCAGCGAGGGGCAGGACCCCCAGTTTTACCGCCAATGGCTCCAAATGGATCCGCAGGCGCCGCCCACGTTTGCCGATAACCTGAAATGGATGTTCAGCTGGCAGATCTACCAAATGTATGTAAGGTATTTTCTGTGGAATTTTGCCGGCCGCTACAGCGATGCCGACGGGCAGCAAAGCTCGACCGGTATTGACGGCAACTGGACGACGGGTATTTTCGACGGAGGCAAACATCTGCCACGATCGGTGGTCAACAGTCCCACCTACACGCCTTTGTATGCGCTGCCTTTAATATTAGGTTTATTTGGCTGCGTGCACCATTTTCAGCGTAAAAAGCGCGACGCGCTGGTAGTGCTGCTGCTTTTCTTTTTTACCGGCCTGGCAATTGTATTATATGTTAACCAACCCAGTATACAGCCGCGGGAACGGGACTACTCCTACGTCGGCTCGTTTTATGCTTTTGCCATATGGATAGGTTTGGGAGTGATCGCCCTTGCAGACCTGATCAGGTTAAAGGCGAACCCGAAGATGGCGGCGATAACGGCAACAGGCATTTGCTTATTGGCGGCCCCCGTGCTGCTGGCGAGCAAAGAATGGGGGGATCATGACCGCTCGACCAAAATGACCCCGCATGATATGGCTTATGATTACCTTATATCGTGCCCGCCGAATGCTATCCTGTTTACCTATGGCGATAATGATACCTACTCGTTATGGTACGACCAGGAAGTTGAAGGCATCAGGCCTGATGTGCGGATAGTGAACCTGAGCCTGTTTACCGGCGACTGGTATATCAGGCAAATGCAGGGCAAAATGAACCAATCGGCCCCATTGCCCATCACTATGCCTTACGATAAATATAAAGAGGGCGTGCGCGACGTAATCTATTTTAACGACAGGAAGATAGACGGGCCGGTAGACGTAAAAGAGGTTTTTGATTTTATAACATCCGATAATAAGGCTGCGCAAATGCAGTTTTCGGCAAACGATTGGGAAAATTACCTGCCTACGAAAAACTTTAAGATCACCGTTAATGCTGACGATGTGCTGAAGAACCACGTGATCACACCCGACCAGAAAGACAAGCTGGCCAGCGTAATGACCTGGAAATATACGTCGAACTACGTGACCAAGGAAAACCTGGCTATGCTGGATATATTAGCCCATAATAACTGGGTAAGGCCTATTTGCTTTACCACCACCATCGGCCAGGAAAACCTGGTAGGCCTGCAGCCATACTTGTATAAGGAAGGCTTTACTTATCACCTGATACCATTTAAGCCCGATACGGCAAATAAAGACCAGCTGAGCAAGATCAACAGCCTGGTAATGTACGACAACATGATGAAGAAATTCAGGTACGGCAATTTCAAACATGCGAGGTATCTGGACCATGAATCGACCACCATGTTTTACCCGGTAATGGTAACAACATTCCTCGACCTTATCCAGGGCCTGATGAAAGACGGCCATAGCGACCTGGCCCGTAAGGCCCTGCAAAAATATGACGAGGAAATGCCTGATATTAACACCGGGCTTGATGTGGCCGACCGGAAAATATTCCTGGCCCAGGCGGCATATACGCTAAACAATGTTGTTTTGGGGAATAAATTTGCTACGAGCGTAGACAATTATATAACCGATCAGCTGGATTATAATTACTACCTGATGCAAAATAATTCGGGGGATTTTAGCCCGAGGGATGTTCAATACGGCATATCTTTTATAAACGGCCTGGCTAACATAACCGGCGAAAATCATCAAACCGCCCTTAGCGATAAGCTGAAAGCACAGGTAAAAGATTACGAAACCAAATTTGGCGCCGCGCTGCAAAAACAGCAGTAAAATAACGCGAGTCCGATGACAATGTAATTGAAAATAAACTATTTACGGCGTTTAGAACAATAAAAAAATCATAAACTAACGTGAACTTGATGCAGCCCGTTAATCGCCTCACCCCAACCCCTCTCCAAAGGAGAGGGGCTTAAAATCCTAATATTTAATTATTTGCATCCAAGTCCTCTCCTTTGGAGAGGATGAGTGAGGGCTATGCCGTTTAGGTGAGGCGAAACGGAATGCCAGGATTAAAAACAATATCGAACTAACGTTAAAATAAAAATTGCCCGGCTTTTGAACGACTAAAAACGGTGCTTCCCGCACCGTTTTTTTTTTCGAAATATTAGTTACCAGGTGGGAAAACGGTAAATATAGCCGCCCCGTAAGCGAGAAATGATCATGATCTCTGAAATCAAATTACTGTCGACGATAACCTGCCCGGGATGCGGGCATCAAAAAGAAGAAACTATGCCCCTGGATACTTGCCTGTATTTTTATGTGTGCGATAATTGTGAAATTCAATTGAAGCCGCTTAAAGGCGATTGCTGCGTATTTTGCAGCTATGGTACCGTAAAATGTCCGCCAATTCAGGCTGATGGCACATGCTGTAATTAATTGCCGGCATTTACAAGTTTCCTTTTGTTATTTGCGGTCAGGCGCAAGGCGCCCGTTAATCCAATATTCTGTCTTTAAAGTATCGCCATTGGTTTTATAATAAACCCATACTCCGTCTTTCCTAAATTCCGAGTCGTCATCTGCTTTGCGCTCTAAAGCTGAATCGGCGATAAAAGTTTTGTCAACGTATTTTTTGCCGTCCGGTACATAATACCACGACTCTGTTTTATATGCCTTGCCTCCTTTATACGTGTAAACTGAAGGCGTACTTGTCATTTCGGGCGGACGGCATAAAAGTGCTATGGCAACGACGGGGACTGGAGTACAGCACAGCAGGAGCAATATGGTATAGGCCAATATTGATTTTTTAAAAATTTTCCTGTGCTTTAAAATACTGAGTACCAAGGCGATGATAATGGTTAGCAACCACATCAGCGGTAGTATGATCATCAGGAGAACACCTTGTAATTCGTTGTTTTTATTGCCAGCCGACGAAAGAAATGTCCAGGCGAGCACTGTTAACAGGTTGGCGATAAAGGCCAGTAAAAATATCGGGAGAAGCTTTTTCATGATGTAATAAATTATGAGATGCCAGCCCTTGACGGAACAAGCATAGAAAGATACAGGTAATGATCGGGTAAACACGCATGCGATTTTAAAACCACATTAAAATCGCATGCCGGCTGGCTATCATGCGATTGCATAATAGCTGCAGCCACATATAGCGACTATAAAATGATCACCGGCAGCGTGATGATTTAAAATTATCTCAAAAAAAAACTGAAAATAAATTTGCCAGTTTCAAATATCAATCGTAATATTGCGATATAATAATGGGCGTAACAAAAACAGAAATATTCACAGAAGAGCAAAACAGGCTGGCCACCATGCTGAAGGCATTGGCACATCCTGCGCGCATTGCTATTTTACAACAGATCATCAATGCAAACGCCTGTATTTGCGGCGACCTGGTTGATGAGTTGGGACTGGCGCAGGCTACCATATCCCAGCATTTAAAAGAGTTAAAGTCGGCCGGGCTAATACAGGGCGCAATTGAAGGTGTGAGCGTTTGCTATTGTGTTGAACCCAAAGCATGGAAATTGCTTAGCGAACAATTAAGCGATTTTTTCAGCTCGTACAAAGAATCGGGTACTTGCTGTTAAAAAAATTTGGACTAATACATCGTAATATAGCGATGGGTGCTAGTCCATGGACCATGGTCCATGGTCCATGGTCCATAGCAGATGGTTTGTGATTGATGAGATAACATGACAGATGAAAAATTCCATGGTCCATGGACTATCGACTATGGTCAAATAACTAATTCAATAATTCAATAACTCAATAATTCAATAATTATGACAAGGTCCGATGATGAAATCAAAGCGCTGGTAAAGCAAAAATATAGCGACATTGCTTTACAGGATAAGGAAACCAACCAGGCTTCGTGCTGTGGTTCGGGGTGCTGCTCTACAGAAGTTTATAATATCATGAGCGATGACTACACGGCGCTGGATGGGTACAACCCTGATGCCGACCTCGGTTTAGGCTGCGGCCTGCCTACCCAATTTGCAAAGATAAAGAAAGGCGATGTGGTGGTCGACCTTGGTTCGGGGGCCGGGAATGATTGTTTTATTGCCCGGGCCGAAACCGGTGAAACAGGCAAAGTGATCGGGGTTGATTTCACCGAAACAATGATACAAAAGGCCAGGCAAAATGCCGAAAAGCTTGGCTATAACAACGTTGAGTTCCGCTACGGGGATATTGAAAACATGCCGGTTACAGCCAACGTGGCTGATGTGGTGGTAAGCAACTGTGTTTTAAATCTTGTACCGGATAAAGGCGCGGTTATAAAAGACATTTTCAGGGTGCTGAAACCCGGCGGGCATTTTAGCATATCGGATATTGTACTGGTGGGGGCCCTGCCTGAAAATCTGAAAAGCCAGGCCGAAATGTATGCGGGCTGTGTTGCCGGGGCCATACAAAGAGACGGGTATCTTGAGCTGATCAAACAAAACGGCTTTACAAATATTACCGTTCAAAAAGAAAAGCCAATTTTTATACCCGATGATATACTGGCCAAATATCTTGACGAGGCAGAGCTGGAATCGTTTAGAAACGGCGATGCGGGTATATTCAGCATAACCGTATATGCCGAAAAGCCGCTTGAAAAAACCTGTTGCGGACCAGATTGCTGTAGCTAAGCATGCCATGAACATTGAAAAATTAACCGAAAAACACTGGCCCGAGGTTAAAGCCATATATGAGAGCGGCCTGGCCACGGGCAATGCCAATTTCAGTCACCAGGTACCTGATTGGGATCGGTGGGACGCCAATCATGTAAAAAATTGCCGCCTGGTTGCAGAAGCAGACGGGGTTGTTTTAGGCTGGGCGGCCTTAACAGCCATAGCCGACAATTGCGTTTTAGCGGGAGTGGCCGAAGTAAGTATTTACGTGGCGGAGGGCCGGCGCGGCAAAGGCATAGGGCGGCAGTTGCTTGCCGAACTTGTGAAGAGCAGCGAAGAAAACAATTTCTGGACCCTGGAGGCGAGGATATTTGCGGAAAATACAGCAAGCCTTAAAATCCATTTGGATAATGGTTTCAGGCTGATCGGCGCCCGCGAGCGGATAGGGAAACTTAACGGCGTTTGGCGGGACACGCTGCTGTTGGAGCGAAGAAGCGCCCTGGCAGGGTTATGATAAAAAGACTAATTATTAATCTTTAAAATATGATACATCGCAAAATTCTATTTGTGTGCATACATAATTCCGCACGCAGCCAAATGGCCGAAACTTTTTTAAACAAATATGGAGGTGAATATTTCGAGGCCGAAAGTGCGGGTTTAGAGCCCGGTAAACTAAACCCCAACGTAGTTAAGGTAATGCAGGAGGTTGGCATTGACATCAGTAAAAATGCGACCAAAGATGTATTTGACCTTTTTAAGCGGGGAAGGTTATATCATGCCGTTATCACGGTATGCGATGCGGCGAGCGCAGAGTCGTGCCCGATATTCCCGGGAGTTGTAAAAAGATTAGGCTGGTCGTTTCCCGATCCGTCTTCGTTTGCGGGGACGGAGCAAGAAATATTAGCGCAAACCGGGACGGTAAGAGACCAAATAAAAAAGGCGGTGCTGGCCTTTATAGAAGAAGCCAAACACCTGGAATATTGGGTTAAAATGAGCATACCTGAACAACCATTGGAGACGGACTAATGAGAAATTACCTGGCCGAGCTTATCGGCACATTCGCGCTTGTCTTCTGCGGTACCGGCGCCATCATTATCGACCAGCAATCAGGCGGCGCGGTTTCGCATGTGGGCGTAGCCATAACCTTTGGCCTGGTGGTGATGAGCATGATCTATAGCCTGGGCGAAATATCGGGCGCACATTTAAACCCCGCAGTAAGTATCGCATTCACGGTATCGGGCCGTTTCCCGGCAAGCAGGCTTCCTGGCTATATGGTCAGCCAGTTGGCAGGCGCATTGCTGGCAAGCTTGACGTTGAAGTTCCTGTTCCCGTCCAGCCAATTGTTAGGTGCAACTATGCCGGCGGGGCCCGATATGCAGTCCTTCGTTCTTGAACTCATACTAACCTTCTTCTTAATGCTGGTGATTATCAATGTTGCTGTCGGCAGCAAAGAGCAGGGCATGTTTGCCGGGCTGGCGATTGGTTCGGTGGTTGGTTTGGAGGCAATGTTTGCCGGCCCAATATGCGGGGCATCCATGAATCCGGCACGGTCGGTAGCCCCGGCAATAGTTTCAGGACATACGGAGCATCTTTGGATATATATAGCAGCACCGGTTGCAGGGGCGATACTGGCAATACCAACCTGGAAGTTTCTTACCTATAAAAAAAATCAACAATGAAAATTGCACTGTTCTCCGACATTCACGCCAATCTTCCGGCATTGGAAACATTTTTTACCGACGTGGAAACCAAAAAGCCGGATGCTATCTACTGCCTCGGCGATTTGGTAGGCTATAATATATGGCCCAACGAGGTTATTGATGAAATAAGAAAAAGGGGCATACCGACCATCGCCGGCAATTATGATTTTGGCATTGGCCGGGCAAGCGATGATTGCGGCTGCGCTTATAAAACCGATGAAGAAAAAGCGATGGGCAAAATATCTATCGCCTATACAAATTCGATGGTAAAGGACGAGCAAAGAGCCTATTTACGCACATTGCCGGCACATATCCGTTTAGAATTCCAGCTGAATGATGACCAGTTGAACGTATTGCTTGTTCATGGCAGTCCCCGGAAGATCAACGAATACTTGTTTGAAGACAGGGACGAGAAAAGCCTTTTGCGCATCATGGAACAAGCCGGCGCCGATGTCATGTGTTTCGGCCATACGCACCAGCCCTACCACCGGACACTGCCGGCAGCAAATACCGGCGACATTCATTACCGCCATGCAATAAATATCGGGTCGGTTGGCAAACCTAAAGACAAAGACCCGCGAGGCTGTTATGTATTACTCCATATCAGCGAAAGCAGTTCTGCTAAAAACAAAGACAGCATAAAAGTCGAGTTTATACGCTTTGCGTATGATATTGAACGCGCCGCAAAAGCGGTTGAGGAAAGCCCCCTTCCGAATGAATATGCAGACATGCTGCGCAAAGGTTAATTAAAGCTTTTAAAATCAATTTGGTCTGTATAACTTTATATAAAGATTGTCATGCCGTTCATAAAAAACTGCATGGTAATTAAACACCGTATATCGTTTTGCACGAGGAGATAGTTTATTTGTGTTACTGCCGGGCGGTAAAAACAATATAAACATGCCGTTGATAGCTAAAGGCCGAGCCGTTAATTTACTTTACAATAAATCAATCTTACTGTCATGAAAAAAAACAATCAAACTCAATTAAGTGAGCGACGCACTTTTTTGAAGCAATTTGCCACCGGTGCAGCAGTATTAGGCGCAGGTATTTTATCCACTCCGCTGGAATTGTCAGCAACAGGTATGCCTTCGCGTGATGTTTCAGAAGCTGATGAATGGTTTAATAAGTTAAAAGGAAAACACAGGATGGTATTCGATGCAACGCAACCGCATGAAATAATGCCCTTTGCCTGGCCAAAGATATTCCTGATTACGAATGGCATGACCGGCACGCCCGAAAACGACTGCGGCGTAGTGGTGATATTGCGTCACAATGCAATTCCTTATGCAATGGGACATCAGCTTTGGGAAAAATATAAATTCGGCGAGATGTTCAAGATTGATGATGAGGCAACCAAGGCCCCCGCTACCAGCAACCCTTTCTGGCAGCCAAAACCAGGGACCTTTAAAGTACCCGGCGTAGGCGAGGTGCAGATCGGCATAAATGAACTGCAGGCATCAGGGGTAATGTTTTGCGTATGTAATATGGCCCTTACCGTGTTTAGCGCTATCGTAGCTGACCAAACCAAGCAGGACCCTGCAGCTGTTTTGAAGGAATGGCAGGCCGGAATATTGCCCGGAGTGCAGCCGGTACCATCAGGCGTTTGGGCAGTAGGCCGCGCCCAGGAGCACGGATGCTCGTATTGCTTTGCCGGTTAGCAAGTAAAATGCCGGCTATTTATAACAACCGTGCTGTCAGTATCTGACCAATAGCAAAAGAAAGATAAACGCAGCGCGGTTGTTATCTGTTTATTACCTCTTGCCGAAGCGGTTTGAGCCGGCGCTCCTGCAAATGAACATGCGGATATGCTTCGTAAAGGTTAATGTGCTCATCCGGGGGGGGTGCAATTAACAAAGCTACCTGCTCAAACTTATTGTCCGTCCGAATATTCCGCCCGGAGTGGCTATCACCGGCGCCTTTATGATGAGGCGATCTGCCGTAAAAATCTTGATATGGCTGGTTTCGGGCACACCATTAAGCGTTATCCCAAAAGCTGCGATGATAATTGACGTGTCGGAAACCAGGTCGTAGGATTTTGGATGTCGGATGTCGGATGTCGGATGTCGGATTTCAGATTTCAGATTTCGGATTTCGGATTTAGGATGTTCGGATGTCGCATGTCGGATGTCCGGCTTTTCACTGTCGTTTATTTCGTGCTCGCTGCAAAAAACCAATGGCGGATATTTCTATCCGCCTTTTATCCACTACAACCCAATCAACTAAATCCGGTTATTCAGAACCCGGGGGTTCAACTCGGGATTTGCCGAGCATCTAACCTCCGACTTCCTACTTCCTACTTCCGACTTCCTACTTCCTACTTCCGACCTCCTACTTCCGACTTCCGACCTCCAACTTCCGACTTCCGACTTCCTACTTCCTACTCACTCCTCTCCTTCCAGCTTGCGCCTGCTGCTTTCAAAGTGCTTCAGGATCTTGGCTTCCACGTAAAATATGATCTCCTCGGCAATATTTTTTGATTGGTCGCCAACACGCTCCAGTTTACGGATGATCGAAAGCATGTAAAGGGCCTCGGGCATGCTGTTCAAATCCGCCTTTATTATTTCGCTGACCGTCTCTGCGGCGTGCACATTTATTGCATCCAGCACTTCGTCTCTTTTAAAAATACTGCGGGCAAGCACAGTGTCCTCTTTTTCAAAAGCTATACGGCTGTCCATTAAAATATTTACCGATTCGTCATACATCCGCAGCAGCGAAGTGCTCTCCATCGCTTTTTCGTCAAAATTTACCGAGGATTCGATAACATATTTTGCGACACCGGCGGCTATGTCGCCAATACGTTCCAGGTTGGTATTTATTTTAAGCGCAGCAAGCAAAAATCTAAGGTCGATGGCTACGGGGCAGTGCAGGGCAAAAATATTTTCGCAATCCCTGTCTATTTTCAGTTCAAAAGAGTTTACCCTTTTTTCTTTAACCAAAACCTCGCGGGCAAGGTCTTTATCAAATTTTACCATGGCTTCGCGCGCCTTGTTCATCTGCGATTGAACCAGCATCCACATGTTGATCAGTTCTTTCTTCAGCGCGCTGATTTCGTTTTCTAATGGTGTCATAATTTTAATTTTTAAAATTGTTGGAAAGTTGTAATGTTGAAAGGTTGTAATGTTGTTTTGACCTAATGATTGCCGCTCTGTAATTTAACATTTCAACTTTACAACCTTCCAACATTACAACAACTCCCTAACTAAACCTTCCTGTTATATAATTTTGTGTACGGGTATCTTTTGGCGCCGTAAACATTTGTTTGGTATCGTCAAACTCTACCAGTTCGCCCACATAAAAAAATGCCGTTTTATCGCTCACGCGGGCGGCCTGCTGCATATTATGCGTTACTATGATCAGCGTGTAATTGGCTTTAAGCTCGTGAAAAAGCTGCTCGACGCTCGCCGTTGAAATAGGGTCGAGCGCGGAGGTTGGCTCATCAAACAAGATCACCTCGGGTTCCATCGCGATGGCCCGCGCTATGCACAAACGCTGCTGCTGTCCGCCTGAAAGAAAGGTGCCTTTTTTGTGCAGAGAGTCTTTAACCTCTTTCCATAAAGCAGCCGATGTTAACGATTTTTCAACGATGTTATCCATATCGGCCTTTGCCATTTTAAGGCCGTTTAGCTTATAACCGGCAACCACATTATCATAGATGCTGAGGTTTGGAAAAGGGTTTGGCCTTTGAAACACCATGCCAATTTTATACCGTACATAAATAGGGTTCATGGTATAAACATCGTCATCGTATAGTTTTAACGAACCCTGGGTCTTAGTGCCGGGAATAAGCTCATGCATACGGTTGATGCAGCGCAAAAAGGTGGTTTTACCGCAGCCGGAAGGGCCCATAACCGCAACAACCAGGTTCTTTTCTATCTTGATAGATACATCCTTTACGGCGTGGTTGTCGCCAAACCAGGCGTTAAATTTTGATGCGCTTACAACTGTATGTTCCATTTTCGTGTGAGTAGCTTTGTAGTTATGTTTAAAAATAGTACGAACATTAATAATATAAATGATGCGCCCCAGGCCAGGTTTACCCAGTCTTCGTACGGACTGGTAGCGTAGTTAAATATCAGGTGGGGCAAAGTTTCCATCGGCTTGGTAAGTGAGGTGGATAGATACGGGTTACCAAAGGCAGTAAACAACAGCGGGGCCGTTTCACCTATGATGCGCGCTATTGACAGCATAATACCCGATAATATCCCGGCAAAACCACAAGGGACTATTACCTTTAATATTACCCGGTGATAGGGCACGCCTAACGACAAGGCGGCTTCCTTGAGCGTATCAGGCAATAAAAGAAGCGTCTGCTCAGTTGAGCGGATAACGATAGGCAGCATCATAATGGCCAGGGCAACGCTGCCCGATAGCGCCGAAAAAGTCCCTAAGGGTTTTACAACCCAAAAATAGATCACCATACCAACTACTATAGATGGCACGCCCTGTAAAATATCCACGCACAAACCGCTGTAATAAGCCAGTCTTGTCCTTGAATTTTCACTGAGGTAAATACCGGCCAGTATGCCAATCGGTACTGCTATTACAGATGCTACGACTACTATAATTAAACTGCCTAAAAGCGCGTTGCTTATACCCCCGCCGGTTTCGCCGACGGGCGCCGGGATCTTGGTTAAAAAAGTCCAGTTAACCTGGGTTACCCCCATCTTAATAATGTAAAGCAAAACGACAATTAAAGGTAGCGTGATAACAAATGCCAGGAAGACGATCACCGACTTAAATAAAATACTCTTGGTGTTTCTGATTTTTATTCGTGCGTCCATTTGATTATTTGTTTGTGAATCTTGAAATTATCCTTTTCCCTATCAGGTTAATGATAACCGTAACGAAAAACAGCACTAAACCAAGTTCAATAAGGGCAGATAAATATACCGTATGATCTGCTTCGGTAAACTGGAGCGCTATAACGCTGGCCATGGTATTTCCGGGCCCGAAAAAAATCTCTTTAAATGTGTTGCCTATCGTGGTTGTATTACCGATCAGCATAGCTACGGCCATGGTTTCGCCCAGCGCGCGGCCAAGCGATAAAAGGATGCCGGCAAATAATCCGCTTCGGGTATAAGGCAAAATTACACTGCGGATAACTTCAAACCGGGTTGCGCCAAGTGCATAAGCCCCTTCTTTTAATGGCGAAGGAACCATGCGTATTAATGAGATGCCAAGCGAAGCGCCATACGGTATGATCATTACGGCTAATACCAGCGATGAAACGAAAACGCCTACGCCATAAGGCGCGACACCGATTTTTGATTCAAAAGTACGGATAATCGGGACCAACACTGCCAAACCCCAAAAACCGTAAATTACGGAAGGTACCGCCGCAATCAGGTCAATTGTATTTTTTAACAGGTTGGATAACCAGCCCTTCGGGTTATATTCCCCAAGGTATATAGCAACGGCGTAAGAAAAAGGGATCGAAATGATCAGCGCGGTAAATGAGCTAAGCAAAGTGCCCAGTAAAAAAGGGTAAGCGCCATATAGATTATTAACCGGGTCCCATGATTTGCTCCACAAAAAGCCAATCCCAAGGGATTTAATGGATGGCATGGATTTCATGATGAGCGTTACCAGTATGCCTGCAACAATAAACAGCAAAATCACGCTCATCACTATTAATATACGTTTAAAAATGGTTTCCCATTTCATCTGGCTGTAAGAAAGGTCTAACCTTTTATTTTTCATCGTTGCCATTATGCGCTAATTATTTTTTATCAAAACAAAATGAGTACGGCTAAGTTAACCCATTTTATCGCCAAAGGTGAAAAGTTAAAAACAGAAAGCTAAAAGCTAAGAGCAAATTGAATTTATGCTTTTTCACTTTTAGCTTTCTGCTTTAGCATCAAGCTTTAATCTTTAAGCTTATAATATCGGCTTGCCGTTAAAGGTGGCTGACTTCAAGTTTTTCTCGCCCACTTTTACTGCAGCTTTTGACAGCGGCGCATAATTTAAAGCGGGGCTGAATTTCTGGCCGTCGTGTATAACATACCAAAGCAATTGTAACGTTTCTTTTGCCTTTGCAGCAGAGCGCCCGCTGTAATTTTGTTCTTTATAAAGAAGCGCCCAGGTAAAGCTGGCGATTGGATATCCTTTGGGGTTATCAGTATTTGTTACAGAAACCTTTGCATCCGCGGGCAATTCGACATTACATGCTAATGTAGTTGAGGCAAGCGTAGCCGGAATGAATTTACCGGATTTGTTTTGCACCGTAGCATAGGTCATTTTATTTTGAACTGCATATGCCAATTCGTTGTAGCCAATGCCGCCCGGAGTTTGCTTAACCAGCCCGGCAACACCTTCGTTACCTTTGCCCCCTAAACCTAGCGGCCAGTTCACCGCGCCTGCTTTACCTACTTTTTTAGCCCATTCTTCATTTACTTTGGTTAAAAAATCAGTAAAAATGAATGTAGTTCCGCTGCCGTCTGAACGGTGAACAACCACTATAGGCAAATCCGGCAATTTAACACCCCTGTTGGTAGCCTCAATTTCAGGGCTGTTCCATTTGGTAATTTTACCAAGGTATATGTCGGCTATATCTTTTCCTGTAAGGTTTAAAGAAGCTGTAACACCCGGTATATTATAAGTAATCACCACAGCGCCGGCAGCCACCGGGATATGCAGAACGGGAACGCCTAATTTAGCTGTTTGTTCCGGGTTTAAAGGCGCGTCAGATTCGCCGAAATCAACAGTTTTATTGGTAAGCTGCAGTATGCCGCCTCCCGATCCGATCGACTGGTAATTAACCTTTACATCATGTGTTTTGCCATATTCCGAAAATATCTTCGAAAACAAGGGGTACACAAATGTACCGCCTGCCCCTAACAAAGTATTGTCCTGGGCCGAAGCCGATAATGTTATGCAACCTGCTGCTAATGCAACAATCGCTAACTTTAAACTTTTGATCAATTTCATGGTTTGTTTTTATTTGTTATTTGTTATTACTCTCATTTTAAGCCCCCCTGACCGGGGATCGTAGGGAGGGCTTATTCTTATTTACCAAAAGTGACGAAGAATGTGAACCTGTAAACGAGGGTATGATTGTTGGGCACATACCCGGTTACAGAAGGATTGTTGTTGTCAACATACTGGATGTACCAGATGTTAGGCATAAAATGCACATTTTTAGTTGGATTATAATCCAACCCAAATGTGGTAAAATGTTCTTTCGTGTAAGGATCATAAGCTCCGTAGGCAGCTGCTCCTGCATTCACTGAGTAGGAATCCGTGCCGATGAAGTCTGTGTCCGGATTGTAGGAATCGTATTTAGCGAAATAATTCCAGGTTCGGGATATAGCGCCACGTACCCAAATCGTAAGGCCGTTAACGGTAGCATCCTGAACTGCATTCGATGTTTTATCAGTAACACCGTTTACAAATGTTTGTGTATACGCTTCAACGCCTAAATTAAACGGGGTCGAAAGGTAAGCAGCAAATATTTTGTACATTGAATTGCTTTGGCCGCCTACAGCTGCGGTAGCAGGGGCGGTGCGGGCGGTATGATAATAGAAGTCTGCGTATAAGTGATTGTTGGCAAATTTACCCCAAATGTCACCGTAGAAAATTTTATAAAAACCTGTATTCGGATTTGAAGCGTTTAGCAGGCCCGCTGCGCTATTATTTGAAACCATCAACACATAGCCGTAGTTTTTGGTAGCCGGATCAAAAGTTCCTTGTAAGGCAGCGCCTACGTCGAACGAGTTATTTTTGTGAAAGTCGGTAATTGTTCTTTCAACTGAACGATAGCCCCAGGTGGTTTCCGAAAGGCTTGTTGGTGCATTAGTACCTGGCTCATTCAATGCGAAACCTGGTGTGCTTAATTCACCAATTACGAAGTCGGTACCGGCCCACACATCCCTGGCACGAACGTTAAAGTTCTTTATAAAAAAACCCATTTTACTATCAACAAGATTGTCGCTGCTTTGGATAGATGTACCAGACGCTGCGTTAGTGTTGGCAGTTGGCTCCGATGCCAATAAAACTTCAGCTTTGAATTTTTTGGTTATTTCATAATCATACCCTAAGTACAAACGGCGGAATTGGAAAGCATTACGATAGGTCGGCACCTGATAGTAATTGTTTTCCTTGCCCTGCGGAACGGAAACTGCAGGAGAGTGCGCGTCATAATACATATCGCCGAATGTATAACCCCATACTCTTCTCTGTGGTTTCCATGAGGTATCTTCGGCAGCTTTTGTCCGTTTCCTCTCCAGGGCTTTTACCTCGGCAGCAGCCTTCGTTTCAGGCTTTGCCTCAGCAGGCGCAAATGCCTCTGTAGTGTTGGATGAAGAAACCGATACAACATTACCATCGGTTAACGATGTTGTTTGGGCTTTAACTGAAAAGCCTATAAGCGTTAAACACATTAGTAAACCCGTACTAAAAAGTTTTGTAAACATTTTTTTCATAATCGTTGAGGTTGAATTAAATTTTGGTTCAAAGGTGCGCAGCCTTCATTATCTAAATGTTAACAAATGATTACCGTTTGATGATATTATGTAAATGTTAAATTGATACGCCCGGTGCCGCCTGCGTTCGAAAAAACGTGATTTGAAAAGGCCTTAAGTTTATAATTGATTGAAAAACAGAAGGTTAAACCAATGGTTAAATCAGCCCAAACTGTTAATATTGAATTAACATACGCGGATTTCACCTAATATTAGAATAACAATATCCTGGAGATCCCGGCTTTTTGCTTAGCTATAAATTGGGCGATTATACCACGGGCTGACGTGTACGCACACGGTTTTTTGCCCGTTTTGGTTAAGGTTTGGACTAAAAACCAGATTAAAAAAAGGGGAAGGATAAAGCAACAAACAATAACAAATAATTCAGTAATAACCCTCAAAGCCTTTTATGAAATTACGGCAGGCTGTTCAGGCAAAAAAATTGCGCCGGGAATGCCTGGTGTCAAGTCAAAAGTATTTAGTCGTCAGTCCTGGGCCGGATTTCGCCCTTTTCTTGCTCAGAACTTAAGACTTTCGACTTGAGACTAACTGTCAATATACACTTGAGACGACACCACATCGTCCCAAGTGTTCCGGAGCAATTGTCAAAATACCAGTGGCAAAAATGACACGTCGTGAAAAATCCGAAAAACAGGCTGCCCTGGCCTTAGCGCCGGGTTTACAACGCGATTTTAATTTTCCGGCCCGTCGGCGTCAAGCCCGACAATCTTATAAGCCTTTTTATTATTGTTATCTTTTATTTCCTGGTAGTATATGCCATCTTCGGAAACAAAAAAAGCAGCGCCGTTTAAGTTAACCTTTTTACAGTCGGGGGGCAGTTTTTTGACTATATCCCCAACTTTGGGCAGCACCGAAACTGCGCCGTTGCTATCGGTATTCAACTCGCCGTCTTTCCCGGCAATTTCATAAGTTACCGTACCATCATCTTTTGTTACAGGTAAATAGTAAACGCCATTGAGTTCATAGTACTGCTGGCCGTTTATAACAATCGACTGAGCATCCGAAGGCAGGCTTTTTATTTCGGCCCCCACCGGCGGTTCAACCACGGTGTACTGATCATTATCGTACTGGTAATAAAATCCGTTGCCGAAATAATACATATCATCGTCCCAATAAAACGGGTAACAGCCATCTGGTAAGTAGCCGAAACCAAGTCCGAGCATCGGGTAGTATAAGCTGCCATAAAACCCGCGGTTATAAAAATAACCGTCATGCCTGCGCCATCCATAACGGCCCATTGTACCGCCGTGTCCATAAAGGCCGGCTCCGTGATAACCTCTTACAGCAACGCGGGAGCCGTTTGCCATAACAGCCGACGTGCCCCTAAACCCGACTGTGCGCTGCCCGCGACTGAACCCGCCCCGGGGAGCTACCGCACTTCTTTGAATGGCTATTGCGCCCCTTTGCGGGGCAAAACCCGAGCGCGGCGCGCTGTTGAAGTGCTGGGGCGCAACACCAACAGAACGGCCGCCAGAAAATCCGCCACCCATGTGGCCGCCGCCGGAAAATCCGCCACCCATATGGCCGCCGCCCATTGATCCGCCGCCAGCATGGCCGCCGCGCTGGGCCATGGCCGGAACTGCAAGAAATAAACACACAATTACACCTAAAAAAGCAACTGTGAAATATTTACATATCTTTTTCATCTTCAAAAAAATTAAAATATCATTATTAAAACGTGATCAAAAAAATCAAATTAAAAACATGCGGAATAATATTGTGATTGGTTGTTCGCTTAGGGCGCCAGGAATAAACAACGCTTTCACCCTCACGACGTACTAATAACCGCATGAAATGCGCCTTAAGAAGTGCCCGTCGGTTGCAGTTAAATTCGAAGCGTGCAAAATGTCAGGTACGAAGATCGATGCGGAACCGGGAAAATTCGTCGGCGATTGCCCGTAATTTTAAGCGATACGGCCAGGTCAGCGCCGCTCAAAATAATCGAAATAAAAAAAGTTGCAGCGGCTAACAAAAGGATGGCCGAATGACGTTTATTCTCAGTAACAGATTTATAAATCCTATGAAATACAACATAAGAATTAGCAACTCCCTTACCGAAATGCGGCCGATGAAAATTTATAGTTGAGGCAACTGTTTTGCCATTAGAATTATTTGCGACTATGTGAATGTTATATCGTGGAAGAAAAAAAATATAGGACGACGAAATGAACAGATAAGTCATCAACAATAATAACGCCAGGTATTTTTTAACTATAGTGCTATCCGTTTTCACGATTTGTAAATTTATAAATTAAAACGAATTGAAGCCAAATGTTTTCTAATTCGTTTGGTAATTAAAACGATTTATAGCGTTAAGTTATTATTGTCACCCGCAGGTTGAATAAACACAAAGAACCTGTAAACATTTAGATAGAAGGCTTTATTATTCTTTTTGGTATTGCTAAATATTAAACTTACACCATGTTGTTAACTTAGCTTAGCTTTAATGCGCTATTAATATAGCACTGCTAATTTTGAGTTCAAAGCTCAAATGCTATATGGTTGGTTTATTTAAGGATTTCTTCGCAAACCGCAGCCTATTTTTCGATCAATTCAACGGCGCCGCAAAAAATGTGGTTGAAATGGCCTCGTTACTGCAATCGGTAGTAAATACCCCCGATGGGAATGAACGCCTTTTAATTTTTAAACGAATAAATAAGAAGGAGAACACCGGCGACGAAATAACGCACAAAATTAATCGTTATCTCAATAAAATTGTGTTTACCCCGCTTAACCGTAATGATATTCATGTCTTAGCTTCGGCAATTGATGATGTTGCCGATGCCATTGAGGAGGCAACCAATAGGATGAACCTTTATAATACCGGTGCAAATGAGTTTGCCGCACCGGTAAAGGAAATCGCCGCCATCATATTAAAGTCGTGCTTCGAAATTGAGCGGGCGATTGGTTTGCTCAGCTTGCCAAAAAAAACGGACGAGGTAATTGGATTGTGCCGTCAGATAAAAAATTATGCGCGGCAATCGGCCCAGGTTTATTGCCATGCCGTCGCCACCCTTTTTTCAGACGAGAAAGACCCCATCGAATTGCTTAAATACCGTGAAATATTGCATGCGCTGGAAACGGCAGTAAACAAATGTAAAAATGTGACCGACGTTTTGAATACCATTTCGATTTACAACCGTTGATTATAGGTTTGCAACAATAATGTTACTATGATTATTATAAATAAATTCTGTTGAGATTTGCGCAAAAAAAACTTTACCAATACCCTGGTTGTAAAACATGCATAAACTAAAGTCAGCTAAAATATATCTCTGCTTTGCCGTCTTGCTGTTTGTTGCAAAACCATTTTTAGGCTTTGGCATATTTAATCGCACACATCCGCCTGCGGAGGATAATATTTTCATCAAGGTTTTTTCAAAACGTAAGCTTGAGTTTTCTGAGGACAGCAATTTTAGCATGACATCAGTCGAAAAAAAACTGGCAAACCCTCCCCTGCCGGTTTTTTTACGTTTTAGTGTGCTTTTAGGTATAATTTTTCCGGCCCTTATCATCGCTTTTGACGAAGCAACCACTCACTTTTTGAAGAGGATACGGTACGGCCTATCTCCGCAGGCGGATTCCTGGCTGCTTAACGGCAAACTCATCATTTGATATTTCAAAATTGATCGCTCCTTGCGATATCCGCTAACAGCCCCTGGCGTTTTTCTGCCGGCTGTTTCCATTATTCTATCATTAATTAATTTTCTTACGTCAAATGTTAAGTTTAAAAAGATGCGTCGTCATTTTGCTTCCGTTATTAATAGCGGCAGCGGCAAATGCACAGCAATCAACACCGATCACTTTAAAAGAATTATTAAACAGGGTAAATCAAAAAGCGCCATCGCTTATTGCCGATTCGGCAGCTATTCTTATACGCCAGGCGCAGGCGGCCGAAACCCGCAGCAACTGGCTGCCCAACCTGAAATTAAATTACCAGGCCGATATTGGTACCAGCAATAATGTTACCGGCCCCTATTTTGGCTTTGGTATCATTCCATCCAGTTCGGGTGGCATTCATGGTACCAGTATTACCACTGCCCTGTCAGATAACCTGGGTATCGCGGCCTTAGACTGGGAAATATACAACTTTGGCAGGTACCGCGCCGAGAACAGGGTAGCCAACTCGGATGTAACCGTTCAGCAAAACCAGTTTGCCGAGTCAAAATACCTGGTGCAAGCCTATGCAATAAGCGGTTATTTACAGCTATTGCGCCTGCAGGACCTTGTTAACATACAATACCGGAATATTCAGCGGAACCTGCAGATCAGGCGGTCCATTGAGTCGCTGGCTAAGAGCGGGGTTAGGGCCGGGGTGGACACCAGTATTGCCGAAGCAGAGCTTTCAAAAGCAAGGTTAAATTATATTGAACTTGATAACCAGTTAAAACAGGTGCAATTACAGCTTGCTGAAGTTAGCGGCTTCCCCTACCAGTCTATAATACCTGATACCACGGTCGAGCCCACACTTATCAATCAGCCGTCGGCGTATTTATTCCCAGCCGATACAGCCAATCATCCGTTAATCAACTTTTACAGGTCTGAATATCAGAACAGCCTTGAAAGAGAGAACCTGGTGAAAAAACTGTACAATCCCAAAATATCGCTGGAGGCTGCAGCCTGGGGCCGCGGGTCAAGCGTGGATCCGTCGGGCCAATATAACAGCTTATCTACGGGTTATGGCTTTCAGCGGGATAATTACCTGGTGGGGATAGGTATAAGCTATAACCTGTTTGATTTGCGGCGCCGGCAGCTGAAACTCAACACGCAAAAGGCTGCTACAGATTATACGTTGAAAGAACTGCAGGAGCAGCAGCAATTGCTGTCGATTAATGCCAGCCAGGCTGATGTGGAAATGCAAACGGCATTAAATCGCCTGCACGAGATTCCCAACCAACTAAAGGCAGCGAATGACAGCTACCGCCAGCAATTGTCGTTATACAAAAACGGATTATCAAATATTGTCGACCTTGATGCCGCGCTAAATGTGCTTTATCGCGCCGAGACCGATTATATGCAGGCAAAATACGATTACTCAAATGCGCTGTTCCAGAAAGCAATTACTGAGAACCAGGTAAACACAATATTAAACTTATTAAAATAACATGAGTTCTGCGAAAACAATTGTCGCCTCACCCCGGCCCTCTCCAAAGGAGAGGGGGAAAAAGAACTTTCCTTTTTTTAAAGTCCTCTCTCTTGGAGAGGATGTGCGAAGGCTTCGCCGTATAGCTGAAGCCAACCAGGTAAACACAATATTAACTTATTAAAATAACAAATTATGTCAATGGTCACATCCGCACTGAAAAGGCCCATCACCGTAGTGGTGATCACCATGAGCCTTTTAATATTTGCAGTGCTCAGTGCAATAAATATACCTATAGATATTTTCCCGAGGCTAAACCTGCCCACAATTTACGTTATCGAATCGTACGGGGGTATGTCGCCGCAGCAGATGGAGGGGTTTTTCTCTACCCGTATGCAGGACCAGTTTCTGTATATCAACGGGGTAAAAACTATTACCAGTAAAAACATCACGGGTTTAACCCTCATCAAACTTTCATTTTACGAAAGCACCAACATGGCCGAAGCTTCCGCCCAGGTTGCCTTACAGGTAAATCGCGCAATGAAATTTTTCCCTCCGGGGGCATTACCACCCCAGGTAATCCGCTTCGACGCTTCTTCCCTGCCGGTTGGCGAGCTGGTGATGTCATCAAAGGACCGGAGCCTTAAAGATATTTACGATATGGCGACCACGCGGATAAGGCCTTTATTTGCTACGGTGCCCGGCTTATCCGCCCCCCCGCCTTTTGGCAATAACTCCCGCTCAATCGTCGTGAGCGTTGACCCTGACAAGCTGCGCAGTTATAATTTAACACCGGACGAAGTAGTGGAAGCGCTGGCCAAGTTTAACGTAATGTCTCCTTCGGGATACCTGCGGCTGAACAATATCATGTTTACCACCACAGTCAATACCCTGGAAAAACAATCATCAGAGTTCGGCGACATCCCGATAAAAATCCAAAACGGCGCTCCCGTTTTTGTGAAGGACGTTGCAAAAGTGGCAGACGCCGCCGACGTTACCGTTGATTACGCCCTGATCAACGGCAAGCGCTCGGTATATATCCCGGTAATTAAAACAGCCGATGCCTCCACCTGGTCGGTGGTGCAGGATTTGAAAAAGAAAATCCCTGAAATGCAGAGCCTGCTGCCCGATAACGTAAAAATTTCGTACGAGTTCGACCAGTCGGTGTTCGTCGCCAATGCCGTAAAAAGCCTGATGACCGAGGGCGGCCTCGGCGCGTTGCTTACCGGCTTAATGGTTTTACTTTTCCTTCGCGATCTGCGCAGCAGTTTGATAGTGGTTATCACCATCCCTGTTTCGATATTGATCGGCGTACTTTTATTGAGCCTATGCGGGCAAACCATTAATATTATGACCCTGAGCGGCCTGGCGCTGGCAATTGGCATCCTCGTCGACCAGGCAACGGTGACCATCGAAAATATTCACCAGCACCTGGAAATGGGAAAGTCAAAACGGCTTGCCATTTACGATGCCTGCGAGGAAATATCCTTTCCGCTGCTATTGATATTATTGTGTATCCTGGCCGTATTTGCTCCCTCCTTCCTGATGAACGGCGTCCCCAAAGCAATGTTTTTACCATTATCACTGTCGATTGGCTTAACCATGATCGTTTCCTATATCCTGGCCCAAACATTGGTACCTATATTGAGTAACTGGATGATAAAAGCAGAAAAGTACCAGGTATATCATCATGATAAAATCCATGCCCATGCAGGCCAGGCGTTAGACCGCAAAGAGGAGATACAGGTAAACATGCACCTGAGAGAAGAACAGCAGCACCCTGAGCAAAATGACTTTTTTGAAAAGGTAAAAATGCGGTTTATAAACATAATAACCCGTTTAATGCCTTACAGGAAGCTGATCATACCGATTTATCTAATCAGCATGATTGCGCTTGCGGGCGTCTGTTTCGTGGTTATCGGTAAGGATATGATGCCCAAAATAAATAACGGGCAGTTCCAGATCCGCATTAAAGAACCCGACGGCACCCGCCTGGAAAGAACGGAAGACGCGGTAAAGCAGGTATTAAAAATTGTTGATAAAACGGTTAACCATAAGGTATCGATAACCTCGGCTTATGTGGGCCTGGTACCCAGCAGTTATGGCACCAGCAACCTTTACGTTTTTAACGCCGGTACCAACGAAGCGGTATTGCAGGTGCAGCTTGATGAAAGCTACAAGGTAAATACCGACGAGCTAAAAGACGCCCTGCGTAAAAATATTGCTTCCGCTTTGCCCGACCTGCGGATCACATTTGAGCCGATAGACCTGACGGAAAAGATCATGAGCCAGGGAGCATCAACCCCTATCGAGATCAGGGTGGCGGGAAAGGATATGGCGCAGATTGAAAGTTATGCCGATAAGGTTATCGATAAGATGAAGCGGGTGAGCTATTTGCGGGATGTGCAGATTGAACAGCCCCTGAAAACGCCGGTAATTGCTATTACGCTCGACAGGCTTAAGGTAGCCCAGTTTGGATTGAATGTTGCCGATATAGGCCGTTCGGTTACTGCCAGCACATCCTCAAGCCGTTTTACCGAAAAAAATCAGTGGCTGGATGAAAAAGTGGCCTATACCTACCAGATACAGGTGGAAATCCCCGAATATGTAATGAACACCATGGACGAGCTGAAAGAAATCCCCCTGGTAAAGGGGAAAAGCAGCCCGACACTTGCGGATGTTGCCGACTTTAAAGTAAACTATGAACCCGGCGAATATGACAGGACCGGCCCCCGCCGTTTTATTACAGTAAGCGCCAACATTTATAAAAAGGACCTGGGGGCAGCAACTACAGCCGTTCAAAAAATTTTGCAATCGGTAGGTGCGCCGCCAAAGGGTTTGGTTGCCGAAGTAAAAGGTATGTCGAGTTTGCTTACCGATACCCTGACCAGCCTTCAAAACGGCCTGATGTTCGCCATCCTGGTTATATTCCTGTTGCTGGCGGCCAATTATCAATCATTTAAATTATCGCTAACTGTGCTTGTTACTATTCCGGCAGTAATATTGGGATCATTAACGGCCCTGTTGCTAACCGGTTCAACACTCAACTTACAATCGTACATGGGTATGATCATGAGCACCGGCGTTTCGGTGGCCAATGCAATACTAATTGTTACCACGGGCGAGACGCTGCGCCTTGAGTTCCGCGATTCAACCCGGGCTGCAATTACAAGCGCCTCGGTTAGGTTACGGCCGATATTGATGACCAGTTTTGCCATGATAGCCGGCATGATCCCGATGGCCTCGGGTATGGGCGAAGCAGGCGAACAATCAGCCCCGCTGGGCCGCGCAGTTATCGGCGGCCTTTTCGCTTCAACCCTTGCCGCATTATTCATTTTACCGATGGTATTTGCATGGGTTCAAAATAAAACATCCTATGAGCACCCGTCATTAATGCCTGAAAAATTAACTAAAGCCACCCATTAAATATCAAAGACATGAAATATAGATCATATTTATTAATAGCTGCAATTGGTTTGTTAGCCGCCTGCGCGGGCAATCAAAAACCTGTTGACCTTACGGCCTCAGCAAAGCAAACCGCCAATAAATACCAGTTCGGCCATGTAACCGAAAAGGCGCTGTCGAGTTCGGCAAAACTTCCGGGCCGTTTAGTTCCTTTTAACGAGGTTAACCTTTTCCCAAAGGTCAACGGGTTTGTAAAGCAACTATATGTCGACCGCGGATCGGTTGTTAAAAAAGGGCAGTTGCTGGTTGTTCTCGAGGCGCCTGAAATGGAGTCGCAGCTCCAGGCTGCCAATTCCCGGTATGTTCAGGCCCAGGAAAATGCCGAAGCAAGTAAAGAAAAATATCAACGCTTAAAAAACGCAGCCATGGAACCGGGTTCGGTATCGCCCCTGGACCTTGACAACGCGAACGCAAAGATGAAGGCAGACGCAGCCATGGTACAGTCGGAAAAGTCGAACGTCGAATCCGTTAAAACCATGGGAGAATATTTGCGGATATATGCCCCTTTCGACGGTACCATTATCCAGCGTAATATTTCACCCGGCGCGCTGGTCGCCCCCGGCAAAACTACCGATCAGCCCATGCTTGTTTTGCAGGATAATTATAAAATGCGCCTCACAGTTGATATCCCGGAGGATTATGTTGATAAAGTAGACCTCAAACAGCCGGTCACCTTTACTTTTAATGCATTGCCCGGAAAAAAAGAAACCGCAAAAATAAGCCGTTCAGCAAATTCGCTGGGCAGTATGCAGCAGGAAGCTATTGAAATTGATGTTACCAACAAAAACGGTCAATTAAAACCCGGGATGTATGCCGAGGTTTGGATCCCGATGCTTTCAGGCGCAAAGTCATTGCTGGTGCCTAATTCCGCAATTGTGCGCTCTACCGAACGCGAATACGTGGTCGTAGTTAGAGGCGGTAAAGCAAACCTGATAGATATTAAAGAAGGATTAATTAGTAACGATTCCACAGAGGTGTTCGGCGATCTGAAAGCCGACGATGAGGTAGTACTTCATGCTTCGGATGAGATAAAACAAGGGGACGAGCTACAATAAAATCAGAGGTTGTTTTATTGTTTCATAACCGGCGGCTGTGTAAGGCTGCCGGTTTTTTTGTTTGCGCCTGTCGCTACCCGGCTTTTTGCGCTCCCGGTATTCCCTGCTCCTTCAACTCTTTAAGCTCTAATTCATAGGCGCGCATGCGGGCATGCAGGATATCCAGCTCGGTGCGCATCATTTGGATTTCGGTAATAAGCTTGGCCGATTCGGGCTTATTGATCTTTTTTTCGCCTGTACCGAGGATAAGCCATTCCGGCGAATATTTAAGCTGGAAACAAAGCTTGCGGATAAGATAGTAGCTTACGTCTTGTTTTTTGTTGATCACTTTGCTGATAAAGCCCTGGTCTACCCCTATGGCGCCCGCCAAAGCCAGTTGCCCGCCATGTTCCTTAACAATTACCTTTAAACGCTTTACTATTGCTTCGTCAGACATTTGCCTGCAATAATAATGATTTAGGATAACAGTTGCATTAGCAGATGTAATAAGTTGGAAAAGTTGTAAGGGTTGTAGTAAGTTGTAAGGGTTGTAATAAGTTGTAAGGGTTATAAAAGTTATAATGGTTGTAAAAGTTATATTGGTTGTAGCAAGAAAGTTTTAAAAGTTGTAGTGGTTGTAAAAAGAAAAAGTTGTAATGCTGCAGCACTTGCAACCATTACAACTTTTATATTTTGTTATAAATATTTACAATCTCATCAACAAGCCAGCCCGAATGAGCCGCTTTGGTTTTGAACCTGCATAAGCAATTCGTCGAGCCGCGCATTGTACGCGTCGAGCGAAATTTGGCCGTTGTTGTACCGCGCTGATAAAATTTTCAGCTCCTGTACTTTCGACTGTCTTGTGTTTTCGTTTTGGTTATTATAAATATTGGCCATTGATGCCGCAGACGCCATATTTTGAGCAACATCATCATATCGCAAAACCGATTTTAATGTGTTTATTTTTTGCTCGGTTGATTTTAGCATCAAGAGCGGTGGTATTCCCCGGGTTTCTTTTAAAACCGTGTTAACTTTTATAGCTTGTTTTTTATCAAACTTTAATATGAGGATCACAATGACCACGCCTGTTAATGAGAAGAAAAATAAAAATTCCATGAGTGTAAAATATCGTTAATCAAACCTTTTTGACTTTCGGGTATTTTTACGGCATTTACAGCTAAGGGGTTACGATATTTGGAGATTTATTTTTCAGGTTCATAGTTCATGGTTCGTGGTTCATGGTTCGTGGTTCATGGTTCATGGTTCATGGTTCATAATTGCTAAGTGGAAAAGCTTAATGCCTAAAACTAATGCACCACTGCTTACATCAATAAGATGACGAAGACCAATGACCAATGACCAATGACTAATGACCAATGACCAATGACCAATGACTAATGACCAATTGATAAATAGCATGACATAGGATACACTTTGAAGGGTAACACGACATAGGATACACTTTTAGTTCTTTGATATCGATTTGAGTTTTTTTAGGTATTTTGACCAGAATATCAAGAAAGGGTATCTTACAATTATGCAAGAAGCTGTCTAAAAATGATAATGCAAATTTACTGCAAACGTAAATTCATTGCCGTTGGCTTCAGCCAACGGAATATTAGTAAGGAAGCTAATGGCTTCAGCCAAAAAAGCCGCAGGATCTTGCTCCCATATTATTTGGCTAAAGCCGACCTTTCATTTATTTAATCCCGTTGGCTGAAGCCAACGGCAATGATAAATTTATCCCATTTTTAGACAGCTTCTAAGATACCCAGACCATTCCAGTCAATCAGGCTATTCCTGGTGAGTTGCTCTCCAGCGGAGCTCAATTCCGCTTTGCCTGATGGCTAAAAGTACTCATTTACTTTTTCTTAAGAATTGCCTAAAAGTGTATCTTATGTCATGCTATATAACAACCAATGACTAATGACTAATGACCAATGACCAATGACCAATGACCTACAGCACCACGCCTTCGGGGGTAAATTGCAGCTGGTTTTTGCCGGCTAAAGCTGAGGTTGCATAGCCGTTATTGTTTACGTAGAGTTTTTCGTTTTCGGCCGATATATGAAGGTTGCCAAGCATAAAATCCCCGGTGATCCTGATAACGACGACGGGCGCGTGTACCTCGAATTCGGCGGTGATGTTATGTTCGAGGCTCATCGCCGACTCATCATCAAGCTGGTGTACATGAATAAGCGTCGATCCATCCGGCCTCACAACATGGATGCTGTCGCGGTCTTGCTTAATGGTATATGGCAAAGCGTTTATGGACTTATTGGCAAGCAGGTTCACCGGCGTTCCGTCGGTGTCTTCAATATCCAGGTCAATATCCAGGAAGGTCTCACCCGCTGAGGGCGGCAGATCGTGGTAAATGGAGTTTACCCTTAAGAACTCTTTCTGCTCACCGTTGTCGTTATAGCTTACAACCTTGCTGGGAACAATAAAAGCGTTCGACCCGATCACATATGCATATTTCATAATAGGATTTATAAAAGGTAAAGCAATAAACGTCAAAAATGTTTAGGATTTATTAAATTATAAGGCTGCAATGTCTTGACAAGCGGCGCTTAGTGGAGTTAGGCTGACTGCCTTAACGCTTTTTCCGGAAACGTTACCGGCAAAAAAAATGCGTTCCGTATCTCACCCCGGAACGCACACAACATCATAATCAAACAATGTTGATCAACTAAATCTCAGATTTCATGTTTAATGATCATCCAAGTTCTTTATTTACAATTTATTAACGGCCTGTTGAATAAATTGATTTTAATTTGTTTCCTGAGCAAAAGTTGTACCCGGCCAATTATTTTTCAGTTATATTAGTAACTAACTTACAGGAACGGGCTGTACCCGATTATATTGCTATTAAATTCCGCAAAAATAGCGCTTTTTAACAATATTGCATCAGGGAGCATCTTTCATTTAAAATTATTTAGTAAAACTATTGTTACGATGATAAAACGGTTATTTATTGTGTCGATATTTCTTCCGCTGCTCACATCTGCACAAAAATACAGCGCTAATGAAATTAAACGGTTTAAGGCCGAGGCGAATGCGGTAACCATAATCCGCGATAACTGGGGAGTCCCGCATATTTATGGGAAAACCGATGCAGAGGCTGTTTTTGGGCTGATGTACGCCGAATGCGAGGATAATTTTAAAGGCATTGAACAAAACTATTTATACCAGTTGGGCAGGCAATCCGAAGCTGACGGAGAAAAGACCCTGTACACCGATGTTCAGCTGCAATTGATTGCAGATACCGCCGACGCCATTAAAGATTACCATAACAGTGCGCCCTGGTTCAGGAAGCTGATGGATGCTTTTGCCGACGGTGTGAACTATTTTCTATACACTCACCCAGGCGCTAAACCAGCTGTATTTCAACGGTTTGAACCCTGGTATGCGCTGATGTTTACCGATGGAAGTGTTTCGGCGACGGTAACCGGCGGGATAAACCTGAATGAGACCCGCGATTTTTACGGCAAGGGCACTGAAAAGCTGGGCGCAATTTATAAGCCGGACATTAACGAACGCGAAATTGGTTCAAACGGCTTTGCCATCGCGCCGTCGCGGTCGAAGTCAGGGCATGCTTTATTATATATTAATCCGCATGTGCCATTTTACTTTCGGAGCGAGATTCAAATGGTGAGCGACGAAGGGCTGAATGTTTATGGAGCGGTTACCTGGGGGCAGTTTTTTGTTTACCAGGGATTTAATCAACACTGCGGCTGGATGCATACCAGCAGCTACGCCGACGTCGGCGACCTGTATGCCGAAAAAATGGTGAAGAAAGGCGGCGATTGGTTTTATGAATATAATGGCTCATTAAAGCCGGTAACTTCGCGGAAATTAATTTTAAAAGTTAAAACAGGCAATCATACCGAGGAAAAGGTAATAACCGGCTACTACACCCATCATGGGCCGGTACTTGGCAGCCGCGAGGGGAAATGGCTGGCGCTCAAAGCCAACAACCGTTCATACAATGCCTTGCTGGAATCATGGCTCATCACCAAGGCAAACACTTTTGCTGAATATAAAAAAGCGATGAACTTATTGTCAAACGCAACCAACAATACGGTTTATGCAGACGACCAGGGGAATATTGCATTCTGGTATGGCAACTTTATGCCAAAGCGGGATCCTAAACTGGATTGGACCTTACCGGTTGACGGCACAACGCCGGCAACAGAATGGCAGGGCCTGCATACACTAAACGAAATTGTCCACGTATATAATCCGGCTACCGGCTGGATACAAAACTGCAATTCCACGCCCTTCGCCTCTTCGGGAAAAAGCAGTCCGGATAAAAATAAATACCCGGCATACATGTCGCCCGACGGGCAAAATTACAGGGCGGTAAATGCCATCAGGCTGTTAAGCGATGCTAAAAATATAACGCTCGATGAGTTGATCGGCAAAGGGTACGATCATTACCTCGCTGCTTTTGATGTATTGTTACCTCCATTATTCAGCGCGTATGATGCGGCGCCCGATTCTGTAAAAAAGTCATTGGCCGGGCCGATACAAATTTTGCGGCAGTGGGACAAACGAACCGGAGGAAATTCGGTGGCCACCACATTGGCAATTGAATGGGGCGCCTTAATGATGCGTTTGGTGCCGCCGGCAAAAACAACAGAGGAAAGTACTTTTCAAACAGCACGTGTAGAAAGCATGATGCAAACCATAAATGACAAACAGTTATTGGACAACCTCGCCAGGGCATTAAGTGATCTTGAAAAGCGTTACGGCAGCTGGAAAGTTAAATGGGGCGATATCAACCGGTATCAGCGCCCGGCTGATGGAATTACTTTCAGCGACAGCCAGCCCAGCCTGCCTGTCGGGCTTACCTCTTCATTGTTCGGACAGCTGCCATCCTTTGTAAGCCGCACGATGAACACGCAAAAACGCTATGGATATTCGGGCAACAGTTTCATAGCAGCTGTGGAATTTGGTACCCGAATTAAGGCAAAAACGATTGAAACAGGCGGCGAATCCCTCGATCCTGCTTCAAAACACTACACCGACCAGGCTGGCATGTATATTGAAGGTAAGTTTAAAGATGTATTGTTTTACAAAAAAGATGTGTTGAAACACGCTGAAAAAACCTATCATCCAGGCAGTTGAATCGAGAGTCAAGAACCAAGAGTCAAGAGCCAAGAAAATAATAAACGGGAAAAGAGAGCATAAACGAAAAATAGTTAGGCAGGTTATCTCGGTACAATATTGCAAATGAGCAGATTTGATCATTTTCGTCTTGATTCCTGGCTCTTGGCTCTTCGTTCTAAACCCTTGATTTCAGGTTCTTTAATGAGTATATTTGAACAACCATTTACTATTATCATGAGAAAATTCCTGCTCTTTTTCGCGGTCGTGCTGTTTTGCGGTTCGGCTGCATATGGGCAAAGTATAAAGTTTACCGACCTTATTTATTTTACGAGCCTAAACAACGACGCGGTTTACAATACTTTGCTGCAAAGCAACGCATTCAGGCAGGATTACTCTATTGACGTTAACGGCCAGCAGCTGGAATACTTTAAAAACATCAGCGGCAAGCCAAATACAGAAAAAATAGTTGTCGGCCGATATACGAAGTTATATAACGGCACCTTGCTCCGTACGGTTAGCTATACCTCTACCGATCCGCAGTATATTATAAACATGATAAGCCAGGCCAAAAGAAACGGGCTTGAGCTTAAGTTCAACGGTGTTGATGAGGCAAACAATATTTACCTGTTCGACAATAATTTTTACCACGTGAGTATTTACCTGCGGCGGGACCAATCGTCGGGGCTGGTTGAGATCAAACAAAAAGAATATCTTGGATTAGAATAGAAAATAAAAAGCTTAAGCCCACTAATGGAAAAGTCCTACAAAATACGCTGTTGTTATATCGCCGCCGCATTAATAGTCGCCGAAATTGGCACTGATCTCCTCATGATCACCGACAGGGCCCTATGGGATGATATCCGGGTAGTTTTTATAATTATCAATGCCATAATAATGGCCTTTTTACTGCAGATACATGATAGGGACGACGACCCAACGCCGCAGACCGATAATAATTACAAAGTTTCGACAACCGTAAAACCCGCTTCGATTTAGGATCAGCTGGAATGGTCATGAAGTATCCGCCAGCCATTTTTGGTGCGGACAAGCACCAGCGAATATCTCCCCGTACGTTCGGGCAAATTATTCCCATATAAGGTAAAAGCGCCGGTTAATAATGCATAGTCATTTCCCAGCAGCCTCACCTTCATATCCGAATAACGCAGGTTTTGCTTCGGCATGCTGCCTTTAAAATAATGCTTTTCGTATAAGTACCTGATCGAATCCAGCCCAACCGGCCCCCTGGTCATCATCATGGTGGCGGATGCATCGTACAAACTCATAAATGCATCCAGGTTTCCCTTGTTCCAATCCTCGGCCGAATTGTTCATGGCGGTGCTTATTTCACGGGTTGCTGCTTCATTATCTGCCGTGGTCTGCGCTTGCGCACTTATTGCAATAAGGAAGAAAAATACCAGCAAGCTTGTAAACGGAACAAGTTGTTTTGCTTTTTTAGCGACTTTATTCATGGTATGGTTGATATGATAACTGATGTAAGGTAAAGGTACATATTTCAAATAAAGGCAAAATATTTTTACCGAAGTACAATTATAAAACCCTACCTTAGTGTATTACTTACACCAATTGGGAGCCTGATGCGTTTTGAAAATATTATTTTTGATTTTGATGGTGTGATTGTCGACTCCGAGCCAGTTCATGCGAGAGCCAAAAAGCGCACGCTTGATCATTATTCAATAAACTACGACGAACACATATTCGATCGATTTAAAGGAATACCTGATACTGATTTTTTCAAATATGTTTCAGAAGAGTTAACCAAAGGGAAAGTCACTGCTAAGGAAATGCACGATTTGAAAAAGATGCATTACGCAAGTCTTTTTCCCGAAGTAAAGCTGATCGATGGCGCCTTAGCATTCATCCAAATGGTCAGGGAAACGGGCATACATACGGCAATTGCCAGTTCAACTACCAGTCGCGACTTCCATTTAATAAACGAGAAATACCAATTGGGAAAATATTTTGATGTAATGGTCACCGGCGACGATACGGTAAAGCACAAGCCGCACCCTGAACCTTATATCAAAGCCATAGCGTTGTTGAAAACCACCCCCAACCTGTGCATTGCAATCGAGGATTCGCCAAACGGCATTAGATCTGCGCGGGACAGCGGCTGTACCGTTGTTGGATTAACTTCATCATTCAACCAATTTGAGTTAAAGGAGGCAGGCGCGGATTTTATTATTGAAAGCTTCGACGAGTTTTATCGCGTTTGTGCGAACTGTTAAGTCCAATTTTATTCATTTTGACTTAGGACTTCAGGACTTTCAACTCAAGACTAAATCGCCTAACGTCATTTTCCTTTTTTCGATGCCTTCGCTTTCGGGTTAAATTCCAGCGCAAGCTTTATCCAGTGATCGAAGTCTTTTTGATGCTGAAAACCTTCCTCGTTTACATAAACAAAATCCTTGCTTGGCCTGTTTCTTGCCATAACCATCTGGCGCACGTGGTTGTTTTCCAACGCTGCCTCCATCTGCTCAGCCCCGATGCGGCACAGCAATTCATTACCGCTGATGCATACGCACATCTTCCCGTTCACCATAAAACATACGCCGCGGAACATTTCTTTTTCTTCCACATCCGGCAAATGCACCAGCGCTTCACGCACCCTGTCTGCAAGTTTTGTGTTGTACATTAGTTCATAGTTAATGGTTCATAGTTCATAGCCGGATTGTGCATTAATTCATAGTTGATGGTTCATCGTTCACAGCCGGATTTTTTTTAACCTTCTATCAGATCAATGCAGCCAGTGAATTAAACAAAGCTATGAACCATGAACTATGAACCATGAACTTTTTTTAAAAAAAATTAAAATGTTATCCTAACTCAATCGTCTCTATATTTATAAAACACAATACATTGATAACAGCCGTAATGCCCGAAGAGAAAAACAACACTATCATACAAGCCATTGGAGCGTATGGTAAAAGTTTGCTGGGCTTTATCAGGCGAAGGGTCAACAATGATGCCGATGCCGAAGACATCCTGCAGGATGTTTGGTACCAGTTCAGCTCGGTAATAAATTCGGAACCTATTGAACAAACAGGCGCATGGCTGTACCGTGTTGCCCGTAACAAAATAATCGACAAGCATAAAAAGCGGACGGAAACTTTGCTGGATGATATGCTGCCCGAAGAGGATGACGATGAAGCCCCGGACTTTAAAGCCATCCTGATGACGGAAGCAAAAACACCGGAAACGGAATACCTGCGCAGCTTGTTTTGGGAACAATTGTTCATTGCGCTGGATGAACTGCCCGACGAACAACGGCAGGTTTTTATCTGGCAGGAGCTTGACGACATCCCATTTAAAGAAATAGCTGAACGCACCGGCGAAAAGATACAAACCCTGGTATCGCGAAAGCGGTACGCGGTGTTGTACCTGCGCAAAAGGCTGCGTCAATTATATGAGGAATTAACAGAATACTAAAAAATTAAAGACATGAGATCATTTTTTTATAGAGGGCGATTTATATTTATTCCATTGGCAGTTGCCGCCTTCCTGTCAGTCGCCGGCTTTGTGGTGATGAGTTTATGGAACTACTTAATGCCGGTAATATTTCACCTGGGTGTGATCACTTTCTGGCAGGCTTTGGCCCTGTTTGTTTTTTGCAAAATCCTTTTCGGCTTTGGCAAGGGCGGCCATAAGGGCGGCGCCCCGTGGATGCGCCACCGCATGGCCGAACGCTTTAAAAACATGAGCCCTGAAGAAAGGGAAAGATTCAAAGAAAAATGGGGACAAAGATGCGGCCCCGGCCGCTGGGGCGAACATCACAACTGGGATAGCTATGCCGACGAATCCGTAAAGGCGGCTGAATAATTTAATAAAGTTTAAAACTTTTGTCCAAAATCCGGTAGTTCGATAGTCGTTCTACCAGATTTATTAATTGACGCAAAACAACACGCACCATGGACATACTGATTTTTATGACAAGCGTTGAAAAGCCAGAACAGGTTAGCGAGGTAAAACCCTTGCTAACTTCTGTTCCGGCTATTACCGGCTGGAATTTCGACCTGGAAGATTGTGATAATATTTTAAGGATTGAGGCTAACGATATATCGCCCCGTTACATCGAGTCGCTGCTTCAAAATGCGGGCTTTAGCTGCCAGGAATTGGAATATTAGCCCCCTGGCCCCCTAAAGGGGGAATGTAGCTAACTTAAGTTATTTAGTGCCGAATGACTAAGTGAGAAATTCGATATTGGAAATTCGAAATTCATTATTCGATATTAACGCTGCTTATCAGACGAACTGCTGTATCACCTGCTGCAATTGGTTGGCCTGCACAACCCCGCTTTGCCGCCACTTGGTCTCGCCCTTTTTAAATATCATCAGCGTGGGTACGCTCTGTACCCGGTAAGCGCTTGCGGCCGCAGGGTTTTTATCAATATCTATTTTAATGATGGTCACTTTATCGCCAAGCGCATCTTTTACCTGTTTTAAAATGGGCGGCATCATTTTGCACGGCCCGCACCACTCTGCCGAAAAATCAACCAATACCGGTTTCTCTGATGCGATGATCTCCTGGAAGTTTGCCATATTTTTAGAGGTTTATCTAAAGGTAACATTTTTTAAAGCCGAAAGATTTATTTTTTTGAACTGATCTTCATTATTACTACGCCCGGAAACGCGGTTTCAAAGCCAGCTTTTATGGCAGGATCAGGCTTGAATAATCTTGTTTCATCTTGTACTTTATTGAACAGACAGGAATGGAAAGAAATATTATTTTTGTTTGATGATGACAGATCAGTCGCAGCCTTTAGCGAAGCAGCGCATACAATCGGTTGATATTTTGCGGGGTGTGATCATGCTGATAATGGCCCTGGACCATACCCGCGATTATATGCACCATGTAGCGCCGGGGGTTGACGCCACAAATGTAGCCACAACGACGCCCATATTGTTTTTTACGAGGTGGATCACCCATTTCTGCGCGCCGAACTTTGTGTTTTTGAGCGGCATATCCGCCTACCTTGCCGGAATCAGGCGCACTAAAAGCGAACTGAGCATTTTTCTTATAAAGAGAGGCATTTGGCTTGTTCTTATTGAGATTGTAGTAATGTCGTTCGCATTGACATTTAATCCATTTTATAATGTGATTGTGCTGCAGGTAATATGGGCGATCGGTTTCAGCATGATCATCCTTGGCTTGCTCATCAGGGCGCCGCTAACCGTAATCGGCGTACTCGGCGGACTGATATTTTTTGGCCATGACGTACTTGACTTTGTGAATTTACCCAAAACCGGGGCTGGTTTTGTACTCATAAAAATGTTCTTTACCGCGTTTGGCACTGTGTTGCCCATTGGCCATAACCATTTGATATTTGATCTATACGCTGTTATCCCCTGGACTGGCGTAATGCTGCTGGGCTATGTTTTCGGTTCGCTTTACAAATCGTCGTTTGATCCCGAACGGCGAAAAAAGATTTTACTTATAACCGGCTTTTCCCTCGTGGGTCTTTTCCTGGTATTGCGCTTTATCAATGTTTATGGCGACCCTTCCCAATGGTCGGTGCAGCGCAATGGTGTTTACACACTGCTCTCATTTTTAGATGTCAGTAAATACCCGCCATCGCTATTGTTCCTGTGCATGACCATCGGGCCGGCGTTGATTGCATTAGCACTCACGGAACATCTTAAGAATAAAGTCACCGCGGTTTTTATTACCTATGGCAGCGTGCCATTCTTTTATTACATACTGCACTTTTACCTGATCAGGGTAATCAATATTATTTTATTTTTTGCATCAGGCTACAGTGCCAGCCAGATCAAGAGCGGTGATTCATTATTCTGGTTTTCGCCCAAAGATTTTGGGTTCAGCCTGGGTGTTGTGTACCTGATTTGGCTATTTGTGATTGCGGCATTATATTTCCCCTGCCGCTGGTTCAGCAAATATAAAAAGACGCATAACCAGTGGTGGCTAAGCTATCTGTAGAATTTCGGACGTCGTTCCGCTTACCAGCGGATCGATTTCGGATTTAAAAGTTGGAACTTTTTTATACAAACATCAAAGTTCCCCCTTCAGGGGGTTAGGGGGCCGGGGCCAGCCCTCAATGCAGCACCTTCGGCCTTACCCCGCTTATCGGCTGTAAAATATTATTATCCGATAGCCAATCAGCTAACCGTTGCGGCCAGGTATTTATCGATTTTAATTTGGAGCGGTAGCCCATATTAAACCCATGCGCTCCCTGGGTAAACAAATGCACTTCCACGGGTACTTTGGCGTCGCGGTAGGCTTCCAGCAGCTTCACTACCGATATAGCACAGCAGGGGTCGTCATTAGCAGCCAGCAAGAAAGTGGTGGGTGTATCCTTCGGTATGATTGCCGGAATATCAAGCGGGCCGGGATAAATTTGTATAACAAAGTTTGGTTTGGCGCTTAAACGGTCGATAGGGTCCGGGGCGTTCACGTCAGCGGGGACCTGGTTAAAGGTCACCATATCAACCACCTCTCCGCCTGCCGAAAATCCCATAATTCCGATACGGCCTGTATCGACACCAAACTCAGCTGCGCGGCTGCGTACAAGGCGCATGGCCCGCAAACCATCCTGCCGGGCATGCACATCAATTTGATAGGGCGACAGCGTATCGCGGCCCAACCGGTATTTCAGTACAAATACAGTAACGCCAAGGCTGTTTAAAAATTTGGCAGGGTCGACACCTTCGGCGGTCCAAACCAGCAGCCGGTGCCCGCCGCCGGGGCAAATTACAACTGCCGCGCCGTTTGCTTTATCCTTAGGCGGTAAAAATACCGTAAGCGAGGGGTTATGGATATTTCTTACCCAGTAATCCTTCGCCCGTTCGGGCTCATTGCGGCGGTTCTCGAAACCTGGCGCGCCGTTTGGCCATAAGGGAATAACAGTTGGTTCAGTTTGTGCCCATAAAGCCGCCGGCAGCAGCAACAGGCAGGTAACAAGTGTTTTTAACATAAGGCCCCCTAACCCCCTAAAGGGGGAATTTTTGATTTACACAATATAGAAATATTACAAACATTTATAAACTTTATAAACGATTGGGCCTCGTGAGAAACACAAACTGCTATCAGCGCAATCCTCCAACCATTAAAATCAGCGGTGCTACTTTCCCATTTTTGCCGGGTCAAATACACTCATGTCAACGGCATCATTGCCGGCAGCTACATCGTGGTAAGTTTCAACCTGCAGCAATTTATCATTTATGTAAAAGCTGCATTTGGTTTCGCTCCAGGCTTTATTCAGGGGAATTTGCTGTTCAAAAAAGCCTTCTTCCTTGGTGTTGTCATCGTACTTTATAAACCTCACAGCAACCATTTTGTCCTGGTCAATCCAAAGCTGGTTTACTTTATCGCCGTCTTTGTCGGCCCCCAAAACATATACGGGTTTGCCCTTCCAGGTACTGGTATGAAACTTTGAAAGATCATAATGCAGATCGGCAAAATGGCTCAGTACCTTGTCGAAAGGCATGGAATACATCCCGCCAAGGAAAAATATCAGCTCGTTTTCGTCCTTTGTTGAGCGCACAATTTTATTTTTTATAAATCTATAAGTTGAGTCGTGCCTGAAAATTACGCCGTTATCGCTATTTGGCTTGTCAAAATCAATCCTTAACAGATCGGGATAAACAATTTGCTCGTACCAGGTAGCGGTCTTAAAAAGGCTGTCCTTGCGGTATTGTTGCGTCGTTTGATTAAACTTTAACGACTTATGCCAAACGCCGTGATACCTTTTGTACATGCTTTGCAGCACTTCCCGCGAATTGGAGTTTTTTGGAGCATTGCTGTTCAGGTGAAATAAAACCAATAAAATGGCCGATAGTGTATTCATACTTTTTTATTAATTATTCATAATGACCAAAGAATCAAGAATCAAGAGCCAGGAAACAGGAAAGTAATTGCCGGGTAAAGACTTCGTTTTCTTGTTATCCTGGTTCTTGGTTCTTGGTTCTTGACTCTTGGTTCTTGACTCCTGGTTCTTGGTTCCTATCCTAAGTTGTTTTAGTCAGTTCTTCGTATGCCGCGGTAATGCTATTGCCAACGCCCTGGCCCTGCCAGTCGGTAATGCCCGGTATGGAAGTTGTTTTTAATATATCTTCTTTGCTTTTGCCGGCCTTTATCCCGCCTGCAACATAGGCTTCCAGTTTCTCCATGTAGTTTTGCATCGCGATAATGTCGTCCATGGTGCCTACAACCTTTTCCGGGTCGAAAGCATGGCCGAATATAAACATTGTATCTTTATCAAACTTTTTCCTGGCCTTCTCCAGCGCTACCGCCCAATGCTGCACCGAGGCGCCGGCGCTGTTGTCGACAAAGGGGTAACGGCGATTAAAAACAAGGTCGCCTGCATGTACAATATTAGCATGCTCGAAATGGATCATGGCATCCCCGTTGGTATGCCCTGTGCCGAAATAATAAGCTTTGATATGCTCGTCCCCCACCTTAATTTTCCAGGTATCCTTGAAAGTTGTACCCGGGTAAAGTTGTTTATCTTCCGATTTACTTTTGATAGCAACCGCTGTTTGATTGGCCAGCGAATTTTCGTGGGCCGCCACATTTTTTACAATGCCCTTAAAAGAAATGTTGCCGGAAGTATGGTCGCCATGATGATGCGTATTGATGAGCCACTCAAACGGTAGGTCGGATTGTTTTTTTAGCAGGCCGATAAGATGCGTAGCCTGCTCTGGAAACTCAGCATCTACCACTACTATGCCTTCCTTATTTATCATCCAGGCGATGGTGCCGCCTTTCTCGGCAAACATCCCCACGTTGTTGCGAAGCGTTTTAAACTGGTAAGCAGGGTCATCCAAAATAGATGCAAAGCCTCTTTTACCCATCAGCGCCAGCGAGGCAGCTGTCAAGGCGGTGGTCTTTAAAAAATTTCTTCTTTCCATGGTGTTGGTTTATTGGTCATTGGTCATTGGTCATTGGTCATTAGTGTCTTTGGTCATTGGCCTAATCGGTGAAATCAAAATACAAAATCGGTGCAATCAAAAAAAACAAAATCGGTGCAATCAAAATCAATACTGATGAAATGCCTGCGATACGAACTCCAGCACACTTGGCAGCGAGGCCCGCCAGTAGGTCCAGGTATGGCCGCCGTCGCGTACGCGGAATTCATGCGGTATCTCTTTTTTACGCATCGCAATATGCACAAGACAATTGCCCTCATACAAAAAGTCATCGTCGCCATCATCAATATACCAGCGTACGGCTTTCTTTTGGTCGTCAGGCATATTGTTTATCAAGGCCAGGGCGCTATGCTGGTTATAATAATTTACAATAAGCGAATCGGCAATGCCGGGATTATTTTTAGTAACGGCTTTGCGGGCATCATCCAAAGTTAAAGGGCCAACAGCGGCGCTCAAAGGGCATGCTGATGAAAACATTTCGGGATGATGAAGGGCATACATAAAGGTGCCGCCCCCTCCCATCGATAAGCCGGCAATAGCGCGGTAACGTTTTTCGCTTTTTATGCGATACTTCTTCTCCACAAAAGGGACCAGTTCTTTAAAAAAGAAATCCTCATAATTCCAGTCGCCTTTTATATCGTTAAAATAACCCCTGCGGCCGGTATTGGCATCGGGCATAATAATGACCATGGGTGTTGCCGTTCCGTCAGCGATGGCCTTATCGGTAATATTTAAAACCTCGCCAAACTGTACCCAGCCGGTTTGATCGTCGCCGGCCCCATGCAAAAGGTATAACACCGGGTAGCTGCGCTCGGATGTTTCGTAGCCCGGCGGCAGGTAAACCGCATACTTCCGCTCGCTTTTTAATATTTTACTGGAGAGGGACAGGTTATCATAAACTTTGCCGCTTTGCGCCAGTAAAACAAATGGGAAAAACAACAATAAAGTGAAAAGTAAAGCGTAATTTTTTTTCATGTCGAAAGGCTGTAAATGGTTTCGTAATCAATATCGGGGTAATATTGCAAAGTGCTATAAATTTACTGTAAAAATATTGATAGAAGGGGCGGTTGGATTTGGGATTTCGTCCCGCACGTGCGCATAAGCGTCAACTTAAGGATTTTAATATCGAACACCTAACTTTGAATAATGAAGTAAAAACCGGAATTCGATAGTCAAATTCTTCCTTGCCCTTAGGTTCATGGTTACGCGGTCGAATCGGGAAACTTATTTCCTGACTTTTCCCGTTGCCTGTTGGCCCGTTGTCCGTAGACTGCGTCTACGGACACACTATGCCTGTAGTCTGCGACTACAGAAACGCGCACTCAGTTTCACCTTGCAATTAGCGCATTGGCTTTATATTCCGTTGTCTGTAGTCTGCGACTACAGAAACGCGCACTCAGTTTTACCTTACAATTAGCGCATGGTTTTATACCTCTAGCAAACCTATCCATCAAACCATGGCACACAAAGGCTATATTATTCATAACCAGCAGGAAACTTATTTCCTGACTTTTACCGTAGCCGGCTGGATAGACCTTTTTACCCGGCAAACTTACCGCGACATAGTAATTGATTAGCTTACGATTACTTTAGGGAATTTTTTTGAGCGGCGATGAGTAGAAGCGAAAATCCTGCATGCGTGCACAATTCAGGGTCCCAAACCACGGTAGCCTTTGCGCTAATGGCAGCGCTGCATACTCGGGGAGAGGGCAAACCGCATAAAAAACACCAAAAACGGGTTACAGTGTAAACCATGATCGGGCCGCTGTAAACCATTAACCAACTGATTAACAGTTATATACGTTACTGTAAACCATAAATTATGTAAACCATGTGTAAACCATGTTTTGTAAGGCTACGTTTTACAGTTGCCGGTTGGCACACGCGCAACAGCTTCGCGTGATCCAGGCGGGATATTTAATAATTCTGCCCTAATACTCACTTAATCAGCAAGCTACGCAAACAATTTAGCGGTTTTGATATTTTAAAAATATTAGCTCTTTTTGTATGTGCGTTATTAAATTATGCAGGTGCATCGTTTTAGCGATTGCCTTGACGGCGATCACCCCTTTGGTTTCAAACGCCTACTCGGTACTGGCGCATGAGGCTGTTATTGACGCCTGCTGGGACAAAGCCATATTGCCCTTATTAAAACAAAAATACCCCGATGCCCCGGTCGACTCTTTAAAAAAAGCGCGGTCGTACGCCTATGGCGGTTCGCTTATCGCAGATATGGGCTATTTCCCTTTAGGCAACCCTTACTTTACCAACCTGGTGCATTATGTGCGCAGCGGCGATTTTATAACCGCGCTGCTGTCTGAATCTCAAAACTTAAACGAGTACGCCTTTGCCCTGGGGGCATTGTCGCACTATATGACGGATAAATACGGCCACTCGCTGGCCACCAACATAGCGGTGCCGATAGTTTATCCTAAAATGCAGAAATTTGGCGATGTGGTAACCTACGATGACGACCATACCTCGCACAAACGGATGGAATTTGCTTTTGATGTGCTGCAAACTGCCCGCGGCGGCTATCTTCCGCAATCATACCATAACTTTATCGGTTTTAACGTTGCAAAGCCGGTTTTGGAGCGGGCTTTTCTAAAAACTTACGGGCAAAATATTAAAGATGTTTTCCTAAATTTCGACCTGGCGGTAGCTACCTTCAGGTGGTCGGTTAAAGGCCTGCTGCCTGCGCTGACCAAAACGGCCTGGGTCATCAAAAAGCAAAGCCTTATAAAAACAGACCCCACGCTAACGAAGGAAAAATTTGAATACCGGATAAAAAGGAGGGACTATTATGCCGAGTTTGGTAAAGACCGGGAAAGGCCCGGGCTGATACCGGAGGTACTGTCGATTGTTATCCGGCTTGTGCCTAAGATCGGGCCATTGAAATCTTTAAAATTTAAAGATCCCGGCCCCGAAGGTGAGAAACTGTTTTTAAAAGGCTTTGATGCTTCTGTGGAAAATTATTCGGCAGCGCTTAACGAGCTGCACGAACGCAAAGAGGTAACCTTTGAGAATATTGATTTCGACACCGGTAAAATTACCGCGAGGGGCGAGTACGGCCTTGCGGATAAAACTTACAGCGATTTGATTATTAAGCTGCAGAATAACAATTTCGTTGATCTCACCAATGCATTAAAAGAAAACATTCTCCACTTTTACCAGGAGCCGGCCGTAACCAAAAATGTTAAAACCCCAAAATCCGACAGGATAAACCGGGACCAGACAAACGCGGCGTTACGCGAACTGAAAGTCGCGAAGCCTGTAAACGCCAATACATTGAAAACATAAAAAGGTGTTACCTAAATGAACGTGGGCATCTAACCCCGCCTCGCTTCCTCATGGCGTTGCCAGGGGCGATTCAACCGTCAATGGTAAAAACTTAGGCCAGGACTTGGAAATTTGATAGCTAAAACTTTATAACTTAGTATGTTATTTGTTTCTCCCAAGTATTTACCATTAAAAACTTTATTATGATCATCGTTCACGACATTTTTACCTGTAAGCCGGGCAACGCTTCAAAACTTGCCAAAATGTTTAAAGAAGCCATGGCTGATAGTACCGAATTGGTTAGCATTATGACTGATATGACCGGTCAATACAACAGGGTGGTAATGGTTAGCCGGTATGACAGTCTTACGGCCTATGAGCAAAGCTTTCAGAAATACATGCAGGATAGCGAAGAAATGAAAAAGATGAAAGAAATAATGCAGGGCTACCAGGACATGTACCTGACAGGTTCGAGGGAAATTTACCAGGTTTGGTAAAACCTTACGAAGCAGACCATTTATCGTGCTCTCGCCCCTAAATATACTTCAGCCACTTCTTCTCCGGGTGCGAAAATTTGTAACGCTCGTACCAGCGGCAGGCGAAATACAGCACCACTTCAACCAGGACAAATACCAGGTAAAGTACGGGCAGCCCCCAGCGGTGTACAGGGTCGATCTCGGTAAAGGGGGCGGTTGCGTAAAAGCCCTGGTTTGTGCTGCCTGCCCTGGCGAGGTTAACCAGCAATGCCGCGCAATGGATGAGCGGGATATGCAGCAAATAATAGAACAGCGGCACACGGCCAAAGGTGGTAAATGTTTTTGCAAACCAGCCCTGCGTACGTTCGGCAAAGGGCACGAGTGCGATGACGGGGCCGAGCGTCATGAGTAGATAAAGCTGCGATGCCGGGTATTTTTGCTGGGCCAGCAATCGGAAGAGAAAAGGCATGCTAAATTTCGGCGCCGGCCCCAACAGGATCACCAGGCTGCCTGCTATAAGAAAAATAACAATCGCCGAAAGGCCCACCCACAGGCAAAATTTGCGGCGGTAAACAGGGTCGCCGGTTAATATTTTACCAAAGCCATAGCCGGCCATCATTACGCCTATCCAGGGCACAATAACATACAGTATGGCGATATGCGGCGGCCCGTTGGTACCTCCCGGGTAAATAAACTCCCAAAACCAGCCGAAATAGTTGCGCCAGTCAACCGGTAAAATTCGAGGGAGGAAATGAAATGCCTGCTGCCCAAAGGCGATGATGAGCCCCGTTATAGCTATGGTACGCGGCGAAAGCTTTACAAAAGCGGCAAGCAGCACCATGCACCAGCCCAGCATCCAGATAACGCCGGCCAGGGTAAACTGCGCGTAATCTAGGTTGAATGTCCAGCAGAAGCGCAGCAGGGTAAGCTCAAGCACTACCAGCATTAAGCCGCGGGTTATCAAATATCGCGCAAGCTTGCCTTTATCGTTTATTTTATTGCCATATAAAAAGGCGCTTGTACCGGCGAAAAAAACAAAGGCGGGCACGCAAAAATGCGTCACCCAGCGCGTAAAGAAGGTACCGGGATCGGGCCCGCCTGCGGGTATGCCTGAATATACACGCACATGGTCGATAGCCATCAGTATCATAACCGCGCCGCGTAAAATATCAACCGAACGTATTCTTACCCCTTTGATGGCCACTGCATCGTTAACGGGGGTTAAGGCCGGATTTTCCATAAAACAATTGCGATAATTAAGATTTATATAAAGTTCTGAAAAGCAAAATCAAAATAAAAGACTCATAATAAGCGCCAAACGTTACACTAATCTTCTTTTTTTCTCCTATGCAATAATAACGGCCACCAGGTGCAATAATATAAAAAACCGTCCGGGTTGCTTTACCATGCTTTTATGCAAAAAGGTGTGGTAAAAGACAGGACGAAATATCAATATTCTTGTTCCAATTGGTATATGGCTACCGTAATTTTTAATCATGCTTCCTTTTTATAGTCCCTTTTAACCTTGCGCCGCAGACTTTAAAACCGGCCTTTAACAATGTTGGTTTTGATGCTTTGTTATTGACATTGCAGCGGGCGGCAGGCACCCTGCCCATTAGGTAAATTTCTTTTTTTAATTCCTGCACGATCAAACTGCCAAAGCCCTGCCGGCGAAAAGGCTCTTTAACTTCCATATAAATATCCGCGTAAGGCTTGTTGTAATTGAGGAAGAAGCCGCCGGTAGCGACAACTTCACCATCCTTTTCCAAAAAATAACCACCGGCATCGGCGCTATTATCACCCGTCGCCGGTTCCCTGAGAAAGTTAACGCCGGGTATGCTGAGATTGGTCTGCAGATCATCTTCAAAAAGTATGGCTTCGGCATTTATGTTTTCGGCAAATTCGTAGAGCATCGATGCCAGCAGGAAATCATTGCTTTGGCATTCAATAAAGCTGGCGCCCGAAGCGGAACAGAATTCCTGGAAAATTAAACTTGCCGGCTTTCTGAAAGGTTCAACCAAATAAAACTCGAAGATGCTATCCCGGTCCTCCCTGCGGTCGGTCCCCCAAACCGCGCCATAACCGGCCCTCTGGCCATCGACAAGGAAAAGCCAGGTATCCGCCCAGCCATATTGGTGGCATTTATTATAGATAAATTGAAAATTACCTTCGCGAAGGAACGAAACGCGGAGTTCCTGCACCTCGGTCAGGCCGACTTTTATCGCTTTAATATCCATATCAATTACAGGTAAAAATAAGTATTTGTTTAAACCGTTTTGACACGGATTGAATTGCGAGCCAAAGGATTTTATTTTGAACAAACTTGAATGGCCTTTGAATAGGCCGGCCGCTGGCCAATATATTATTTTAGCTAACTCAGATACAAATCTCCTTATACAATAAAGTCATGTCGAAATACATTTTTATAATTACTTTCTTACTGCCGAACATTGTTTTCGGCCAAAAGGCTGCCGAAGCGCGGTCTTCTGAATTTCGTGGCAATGCAGCGCATACCGGGTTTTATACGGGCGAAAACTTCAGCTCATTTGGAAACCTGAGGTGGAAATTTAAAACCCAGGGCAAGATATTTTCCTCGCCTGCCATTAGCGTCGGCATAGCTTACATCGGCAGCGAAGACCATAACCTTTACGCCATCGACATAAAAACGGGAAAACAGCTGTGGAAATTTGCAACTGCAGGCGTCGTAAATTCGTCTGCCGCGGTAAAAAACAACAGGGTGTGCTTTGGCAGTTTCGATGGTTATTACTATGCGCTTAATGCCAAATCCGGGAAGTTGATCTGGAAATTTAAAACCGGCGGCGAGAAGAAAGTTGGCGCCAAAGGTCTATGGACCATGAAACCGCGTGACCAATACATGGATGATTTATATGATTTTTTCCTGTCTTCGCCTGTGTTTAATGACGACCGTAAAAATCCTGCGGTGTACTTCGGAAGCAGCGACGGCAATGTGTACGCGCTGAGTGCCGCGAACGGCAAACTTATATGGGCTTTTAAAACAAAGGGGCTTATCCATACCAGCCCGGCGCTATACAACGGGAAATTATATTTTGGCAGCTGGGACACTTATATGTACGCTGTTGATGCGGGCACCGGTAAGTTGATGTGGAAATTTAAAACCGGCGATCAGCCTGTGATACATCTAATGGAGGGTATCCAGGCATCGGCGGTATGCAGCAACGGACTGGTTTATTTTGGTGCGAGGGATGGCTATTTTTATGCGCTTAATGCAAACACGGGGAAACTTGCCTGGAAATACAGCGCAAATGGCTCGTGGATATTGGCTTCGGCAGCAGTAAAAGGCGGCATGGTGTATACCGCAACCTCCGATACCTATCAATTTTTGGGCTTTGATGCTATGACAGGTAAGCTGAAACTTAAATTTAAGGCCAATGGGTATGTTTATTCATCGCCGGCCATCGCCGGGAATACTGCTTTCTTCGGCGATTTCACGGGCAAGCTTTTTGCGGTTAATCTTATATCAGGAAAACAGTCGGACAAATTTACTACCGATGGAAGGAACAGCAATGCCGGTAAATTATTAAAGAAAGATACGCTTAATTACGATTACCTTTCAAAGGGCCTGGATAATGCGCTGTATGTAAATTCGGTAAATATCATGAACAAATTGTATACACTCGGCCCTATAGTTTCTTCGCCCGTTATTGATAAAGGTGTAATTTATTTTGGCAGCGCCGACGGTTGCCTGTATGCTATCCGGCTGAAATATTTATAAGCCTAAATGTAAAACCGCTATTATTTTTATATTTACGTTCCCAAAACAGACCAGTAAGCCTAAGGGGACTATATGACGAAGAAGAAAACCAAACCATCAATCTTCTGGACGGGCATCATATTGCTTGTTGTTCCCGGCCTTGTCCATGCCTACCTGCTCATGCCTTTTCCCGGTGCCCAGGATTTGAACGCTATAACGGTTTCCTATTATCTTGAAAAGATAGTACTGCCCCTGCGTATAATTGGCGCGGTTTTGATCATATGGTACTTGTTTAAGTATTACACAAAAAACTCAATGACCGGTAGAATAGTCAAGGGCATTGTATTGGTATTATGCCTTGGTAGTTTTTACGCCACTGATTTTGCCTATAAGGCCGAAACAATGTTCGAGGAACCTCAAACGGTTAAGTTTGCAAATGCCTTCACCAACAAAGTGCCTGAAAATATGGTGATCATCGGTGTAGTAAATAACGGCGTGGCAAAGGCTTACCCGCTTGATTACCTGGCTTATCATCATAAAGTGCAGGATAACGTAGATAGTTTGCCGGTTCTGGTTACTTATTGCAGCATGTGCCGTACAGGCAGGGTGTACAGCCCGGTGATAAACGGGAAAAGGCAGAATTTCAGGTTGGTTGGCGCCAGGCATTATAATGCCATTGTTGAGGACGAAGGAACAAAAACGTGGTGGTGCCAGGCTACAGGACAGGCAGCGGTTGGCCGGCTAAAAGGGCAGCATTTAAATGAGCTTCCCTACGAGCAATCGACCCTGGCATCGTGGTTAGAAAAGCACCCGGCTTCGCTCATCCTGCAGCCCGACAAACATTATATGAACGAGTACAGCGACCTGAAAAATTATGACCGCATACAATCAATAGATAAGGACAGTACCCTAAAAAACAAAGACTCATTGATCAGGCGAAGCTGGATGCTCGGCGTAATTATAAACGGCCAGGCAAAAGCCTATGATTGGAGACGCTTGTTTAAAAAACATTTGCTAAATGACCATGTGAACAAAACCCCGCTGGTGGTCGGCATCGAAAAGGACAGCCTTACATTTCATGCCTTTAACCCTACCGTGAACGGCCGGGAACTGCATTTTAAACTGGATACCGCCGGAATGCTTACCGATAACGAAACTTCCTCTGTTTGGGACTGGGATGGATTGAGCACCGCCGGAACATTAAAGGGTAGCAGGCTAAGTAAAATACAGGCATACCAGGAATACTGGCACTCATGGAAACACTTCCACCCGGGGACTTTGTTTTGGAAGGAATAAGCAACAATTACGAGATTGCGGTCACACCATTAAATCACTGCAGCAAGTTTGCTAATATCGCTATCTATAATCAGTTTTTCTTTCGGATTAACGGGATAATATTTATCCAAAAGCATCTTTATTAATAAATAACTCTGTGCAGATTGAACAGGTGGCGATGCTAGCTCATCGATCAAAATACCCATAAGCTTAGTTTTTTTTGCATCATATTGACTGACCATAAAATCGGAATCATCAAGCTGACGATGAAGCGAAATCAACTCATCGAGTTTCTTGACATCTTCGATCAAATTTATAAGCTTATATATTTCCGCCTTTTTCATCTATTCAAATTTACAAAATATTACGGCGAAGACGGCGGCGCTTTATTGGAGTTTGAAGAAAAGGCAAGCCACTACGAAACATTTTCAATTATCTGAAAAAGTTTAAATTAACAACATACCAGTCCCGCTATTTATCGTCGCGTTTAAGCGTCGCATGCAGTTTATTGCCGCTAAATTCAATATTCATGCTAACAGAGTCTCCGTAATATTTACCGCTGTGCTTAAAAACCGTTCCTTCAGGATTTGTTACGCTAAATGAAAAATCGTTACCAACCATTTTCCCGCTATCGATCGGCGTCGCGTCACCATCTCCTTTTGCAGTGCCCGTCAGCTTATCTCCGTCGACTTTAAAAACATAGTATATCTGTAAATCGTTGCCATCAGGTGTCCGGACCGTTCCTGTCCATTTGCCGGTCATATCGGCAATAATGGCAAAGCATACCATAAAACAGCATACCAGGGCCGCAGTTGTTAAAATTCTCCTTTTCATAACTTATTTTTTTAATAAGATGCAGTAACGGCGGAAAGCGTTGCAGGAAATCTACTTTAATAAATAATACTACTACATATTTCAAACAAAAAAACCCCGCTCAAAAGCAAGGTTTAAAAATATATACAGTTTCCTATGGTCAGGGCTATTTCTCCATAGCCCGTTTAAGCGTTGTATGCAGTTTCATCCCGTTCGCATCTATGTCAAGACCAATCGAATCGGCAGCAGGGTAGAATTTACAGGTATGTTTAAAGTCGGAACCATTAACAGAAACATTGAATGTAAAGTCAGTGGCGCTTGTCATTTTCCCTTCAGTTATAGCAATCTCACCTTCGGGTGTTGCTGCCGTTCCGGTTAACTTACCGCTGTCGGTTTTTAAAACATAAGTCAGCGGAATCTCGTTGCCATCGGGTGTTTTAAGGGTGCCTGTCCATTTACCGGCTAAATCGGCTGCTATTGCAAAGCAAACCATAATGCAGCATACCAGTGCTGTAGTTGTGAAGATCTTTCTTTTCATGATTTAAGTTTTTTTATAAGATGGAGTATTTGGTTTACTGTTACAATTAAAGGTAGGAATTTTATCATAAGAAACAAGAGATCAGGAAGCTGAAACTGGTCCTTGCCTCTTGATTCTCAAAAATTATTTCGCCCTCTGCAGCGTTGTATGGGCCTTCGCACCACCAAAATCAACGTCCATCCCTACGGAATCACCTGCGGCATAATATTTACCCGTGTGTGGATAGGGCCTGCCCTCAACCGTAACGCTGAAGCTTAGGTTATCGTTGCTAACTTTTCCGCTGTCAATAGGCACCGTTCCTCCCGGCGTATCCACCGAGCCTGTTAATTTATCGCCGTCGACTTTAAATGTATAAGTAAGAGGGTATTGGTTGCCATCCGGGGCATTTAATACGCCCGAAAATTTACCGTTCAGGTCGGCTATGATTGCCGCCGCGCAAATGGCAACGCTGCAAAGTAATAAGGCGATGGTAAGGATCTTTCTTTTCATGTTGCTGATTTTTTATCTAAGATGCTATAAAATTCGGAAAAGTTACAATGAAAAGAATTTAAAAGTTTATAAAATTTATCGCGGATGATTTACCGGTACACTTGCGCGACGCGAAGTGCATTAACCCGCCTGTGGGCTAAATAGCGAAAGGGCTTATTGTGCCCTTGTCAGCGTAGTATGTGTCCTGGCATCGCCTAAGCTGATGTCCACACCGACCGAATCGCCATAAAATTTGCCGGTATGGTCAATTTCCATGTTGTTGACGATAACGTTGAAGCTAAACATATCCCCTTTTATTTCGCCATCGTTTATCGGCATATCGCCTTTTGGTGTTCTTGCAGTCCCGGTAAGCTGGTCGCCGTTAATTTTAAAATTATACACCAGCGGATATTCGTCCCCCTGGTCGGTTTTAAGTAAGCCGGTCCATTTTCCGTTTAAGTTTTCAATGGTTGCAAAGCTTACAAAAAAGCAAAATAACAATAGGGCGGTTGTGATGATCTTTTTTTTCATAGCATTGTTTTTTTCAATGCTCAAAAGTAGGGTCGCCATTAAATCTTACTATAAAGTTTATGTTAAGTTTATTGTATGTAAATTACAAAATCAATAATTTGTTAACATTGATGAAGTTGTTAACACTGCAAAGGGTCTGTCAAGGAACTTTCGGCACAAGTCACCGTAATTATCTTTACACTATTCTAACTGACTATGCCTTCGAAATGCGAAAAACAGGGTAAAATACCGTCATAACCGGATAAAAATGATTCATTATAAAACTTAATTGTACGTACTTTTGGTTTGCAATAAGTCCCAATTAAAGGTTATGACGAAAAAACTCTGTTTATTATTGATTGCCGGCAGCAGTCTTTCCGCTTACGCTCAAAAGCAGGATTATCCCATACAGCCCGTTCCGTTCACCAGCGTAAAGCTTACAGATCAATTCTGGACGTCAAAAATTGAAACCAACCGGACGGCCACTATCCCGGCCTCGTTTGCGCGCTGCGAAAGCACCGGCCGGGTAAAAAACTTTGTAATGGCTGCTGAGCATAAGGGCAAATTTTGCACTACCTATCCTTTTGATGATACTGATATTTATAAAACCATCGAAGGCGCGTCCTATTCGTTAGCTGTTCATCCTGACCCAAAGCTTGCGGCCTATATTGATTCGCTGATCGGCATTGTTGGCAAAGCGCAGGAGCCGGATGGTTATTTGTACACCGCCCGCAGTATCGACCCGCTGCATCCACATTCATGGGCCGGGCCGGAGCGCTGGGTAAACGAGCAAAAAAGCAGTCACGAGTTATACAATTGCGGCCACATGTACGAAGCTGCCGCCGCTCATTATATGGCAACCGGCAAGCGCAATTTTTTAAATATCGCTTTAAAAAATGCCGACCTTTTGGTTCGCACATTTGGCCCTGGCAAAAAGCACGTTGCCCCCGGTCATGAGATTGTTGAAATGGGCCTGGTAAAGCTGTACCGCATTACAGGCAAAAAAGATTATCTCGATCTCGCCAAATTCTTTATCGATCAGCGCGGCATTAAAGCCTACAATAAAAAAACACAGAACGTTTACGAGAACGGCACCTATTTCCAGGACGATAAGCCGGTGATAGACCAGGACGAAGCTGAAGGACATGCGGTGCGCGCCATGTACCTGTATTCGGGTATGGCCGATGTGGCGGCATTAACCGGCGACAGCGCCTATATACGCGCCATCGATAAAATATGGAACAATATGGTTGGCAAAAAGATGTATGTGCAGGGCAGCATCGGTGCAGTTGGCGATGGTGAACGCTTTGGCGACAATTACGAATTGCCAAATGCAACCGCTTATAACGAAACCTGCGCCGCAATCGGCAGCGTTTTCTGGAACCAGCGGATGTTCCTGCTGCATGGCGATTCGAAGTATATCGACGTACTTGAAAAGACTTTGTATAATGGCTTAATATCGGGCGTTGGTTTGGATGGGAAGTCGTTTTTTTATACCAATGCCATGCAGGTGAGCAACAGCTTTAATCACCCGGATTTGGAGAGGGAACGCTCGGGATGGTTCACCTGCTCCTGCTGCCCAACCAATGTGGTGCGGTTGCTGCCATCTATACCCGGTTATATTTATGCGCAAAACGGCAACGACGTTTACGTTAACCTTTTCATCAGCGGGACGGGCAGTTTAACAGTTAATAATAAAGCCTTAAAGATCACCCAGCAAAATAATTACCCCTGGGATGGCGCCCTGGCGTTCACTATCGATCCTGCTTCGGCTATGGAAATGAACCTGCGCATCCGTATGCCCGGATGGGCACAGGACCAGGCAATCCCATCCGACTTGTACACTTATGAGCACCGGATGTCGCAAAAGATTGAAATAAAAGTGAATGGAAGTCCCGTCGATTACCAGGTAGTAAAAGGGTATGCTGTAATCAGCAGGAAATGGAAAAAGAATGATAAGGTAACTTTGAATCTCCCGATGGATGTGCGCAGGGTGGTCGCCAATCCCCTTGTGCCCGTCGACAGTGGTAAAGTGGCCCTGCAGCGCGGCCCGATAATGTATTGCGCCGAATGGAAGGACAATGATGGCAAGGCCAGCAATATTATCGTTCCAAAGGATGCAGCTTTTACGCCGGTTTTTGAGCCATCGCTGTTAAATGGCGTAACTGTTTTGAAGGCGGAAGTAAAAGCTGTTAATGTTGACGAAGCATCGCAAACCATTACTACCCAAAATAAAACTATGACCGCTATCCCATATTATTCGTGGGCCAACAGGGGAAAAGGCGAAATGACGGTTTGGTTCCCTGAGCGGATAAAAGATGTTGAACTTATATCCAAATAAATCATAATTTTTAAATGAAGAAGATATTAATGCTGACCTCCCTGGCTGCGGCGCTTTTTTTAAAGGCCGCGGCACAGGAAATCCCGATGAATAAAGGATGGAAATTTAGCACCGGCGATTCGCAGCAATGGGCATCGCCTACCTATAACGACCAGGCCTGGAAATCCATTGACATTACACGCCCCTGGGAAGCGCAGGGCTATGAACATTATGATGGCTTTGGCTGGTACAGGCTGCGTGTGGTGATCCCTTCATCTATAAAAGAAAGATCGTACCTGAAAGATAGCTTGCGCCTTAACCTGGGCATAATTGACGACAACGACGAGGTTTATTTAAACGGTAAACTGGTGGCGGCATATGGCGGCAGGGGCGGCGATATTAAAACTTCGCAATACGGCCCGCGCAGCTATACGATAGCGGCAAATAACCCGGCGATCTTATGGGATAAAGAAAATGTGCTGGCCATACGCATATTTGATACCGGCGGCGATGGTGGTATTTATGGGCCTGAGCATAACATTGCCATGGCCGGCCTGATGGATAATGTAACTATAAATACCGATGCTGATTTTAGCTACGGCGACAATAACAGCCTGGCAAAATCAATAAAATTGGTAACAAACGGGAGTTACCGGTATAAAGGCAAATTGGATTTCGCGGTAACTGATCCCGAAAATAACAGCGTTATCGATCAGAAAACAAGTATGGTTGATTTTTCGGCAGGCAAACCATTTACTTACGCATTTACAATCGATAAGCCCGGCAAAAAATCCTACAGGATCAAATATACCTTTACGGAGGAAAAATCAGGGGAATCAAAAACCAGGACTGAAGGCACGCCCTATGTTTTGACGCCGTACCCAAGCCCGAAACCAAGGATAAACGGCCCGGATGTTTACGGCGCCCGGCCGGGCAACCCATTTTTATACCTCATACCTGCTACCGGCAAAAAGCCATTAACTTACGCTGCCACCGGCCTGCCTGATGGTTTAAAGCTTGACCCCAATACGGGTATTATCACCGGCGTTGTAAATCAAAAAGGCGAGTACCCGGTAATATTTACCGTTCACAACCGCCTCGGCACAAAAACTAAAAAATTCACCATAAAAATTGGTGACGTAATTGGTTTAACACCTGCCTTAGGCTGGAACAGCTGGAATGCCTTTGGATTAACGGTGAATGACCAAAAAGCCCGTGTGGCAGCCAAGACAATGACCGATAAGTTAAGCTCGCACGGCTGGACCTATATTAACATTGATGACGGATGGGAGGCGCCGCAACGCAGGGCTACGGGTGAAATTACGCCGAACCAAAAGTTTCCGGATATGAAGGGGCTTACCGGTTATGTGCATAGCCTCGGTTTAAAAATGGGGATATATTCCTCACCCGGCCCGCGCACCTGCGGCGGCTATTTGGGTAGCTGGCAGCACGAGGACCAGGATGCCAAAACCTACGGCGACTGGGGTATCGACTATCTGAAATACGATTGGTGCTCCTACTCGGAAGTGACCGATAAAAACCCTACGCTGGCAGATTATAAAAAGCCTTACCAGGTAATGCGGGCTTCGCTTGACAAGATACCGCGTGATATAATGTTCAGCTTTTGCCAGTACGGCATGGGCGATGTTTGGAAATGGGGCGCAGAAGTTGGCGGCAATAGCTGGCGGTCGACAGGTGATATTGAAGATACCTGGCAGAGCATGTCCACCATTGGGTTTAACCAGGTTGCCGACGGGCCCTACGCACAGCCCGGCCATTTTAACGACCCGGATATGCTGGTGGTTGGTAAAGTGGGCTGGGGCGATAACCAGCGCAACAGCCGTCTTTCGCCCGATGAACAATATACCCACATCAGCTTGTGGAGCCTGTTATCCGCCCCGCTGCTGATCGGCTGCGATATGGGTAAGCTCGACAGGTTTACCCTTGGCCTGCTCACAAACGACGAAGTTATTGCAATAGACCAGGATGCCCTGGGCAAAGAAGCGCATCAGGCGATAAAAACGTATAATTACCAGGTATGGATAAAAGACCTGGAGGATGGCGGCAAAGCTGTAGGGCTTTTTAATACTTCGGATAAATATCAAACCATAACCCTAAAGCTTAAGGATAATGAACTGAACGGCTACACCAAAATACGGGATGTATGGCAGCAAAAATATTTAATAGGTAAGGGCGCTAATTTTACTGCAAACGTAGCGCCGCATGGGGTGGTGTTGGTGAAGATGAGTAAATAAGCGGCGGGCAAATGCATGGCGGCGAGTTTACTCACCCCAGCGTCGCTTCGCTTGCTGACCCTCTCTTTCGCAAGCAAAAAGAGGGCCAAGAAATGTGTTATTTTACCCTCTCTACCGCAAGCGGTAAAGAGATGAGTAAATAAGCGGCGGGCAAATGCATGGCGGCGAGTTTACTCACCCCAGCATCGCTTCGCTTGCTGACCCTCTCTTTCGCAAGCAAAAAAGAGGGGCCAAGAAACGCGTTATTTTACCCTCTTTACCGCTTGCGGTAGAGAGATGAGTAAATAAGCGGCGGGCAAATGCATGGCGGCGAGTTTACTCACCCAGCATCGCTTCGCTTGCTGACCCTCTCTTTTGCAAGCAAAAAAGAGGGGCCAAGAAATGTGTTATTTTACCCTCTTTACCGCTTGCGGTAGAGAGGGTGGACGAGCGAAGCGATGTCCGGGTGAGTAAACTATGCAAGCGATAACCGCTATAGTGCTAAACGATATTAAAGAACTAATTAACAAATCATCAACAATAAAACAAAAAGTCTCTCCGCCGATTGGCGGAGGAGATTTAGAGGGGGCCAATATGAGCATCACATGGAAAGGCGTTTTCCCCGCCGTAACTACAAAATTTACCGACAAGGATGAGCTTGATTTTGACGCATTCGATAAAAACATCGAGGCGCAGATAGAAGCCGGGGTTAAAGGGATAATTATAGGCGGCTCGCTGGGCGAGGCCAGTGTTTTAACTGATCGTGAGAAGATCGACTTGTTAAAACACACCGTTAACACTGTAAACAAACGTGCATACGTGGTATTAAATATCGCAGAGCAAACCACAAAAGCTGCACTTCAATGTGCTGAAAATGCCTTAAAATATGGCGCAGATGGGCTGATGATGCTGCCGCCGATGCGATACAAGGCTGACGATGCCGAAACTGTACAGTATTTTGCAACGGTTGCAAAAAATACGGAGCTGCACATCATGATCTATAATAATCCCGTTGATTATAAGATAGAAGTAACGCTGGATATGTTTGAGGAACTGGCCGAATATGATAATATCAGGGCGGTAAAAGAATCAACCCGCGATGTAAGCAACGTTACCCGGATGATCAACCGCTTTGGCGACCGGTACAAAATTTTATGCGGCGTGGATACCCTGGCCCTGGAAAGTTTATTTATGGGCGCCGATGGCTGGGTTGCAGGATTGGTAGATGCATTTCCTAAGGAAACAGTAGCTATATTTAACCTCGCAAAACAGGGGCGCCACCAGGAAGCCCTGGCTATTTATCGCTGGTTTTTGCCGGTACTGGAGCTGGATATCCATCCAAAACTGGTGCAATATATTAAATTGGCCGAGGCGCAAACGGGCCTCGGTACTGAAACGGTGCGGCAGCCGCGTTTGCCAGTCGTCGGTGAAGAGCGGAAAAGGATTTTGGGGATCATCCATAAAGCCATTGCTAATCGCCCTGAATTGCCCGCCGGCAGTTGGGGCATTGAAGCTGAAGTGGATGTGACGGGGGTTAGCTAAATTCAGCCGCAAATGTCATTGCAGAGAAGTAAAATTCGGCAAACGCTGAAAAGTGAATAAAAAATTAAAAAACTTTGACCTGGTGATGAGGCTTCTTCCCAAACGCAACGCAGGGTACCTTCGGAGACCCTGCTGGAACGGGAGAAAAGCGGGTTACAGCCCCTTTTGGGGTGTAGCATAATTACTAAAAAGTGGTGACATGATTGTGGCAGTGACAAAATTTTGTCAGTCGTAAATGATTGACTGTCACGGGTGTATCGGGTGTAGCGTGGTGTTTCATGTGTAGCATGCTACACCCCACAGGTGCGAAACCCACCCACCCCCTGTCATTGCGAGGAGGTACGGCGAAGCAATCCCGTCGCTACGTATGACATAGGTTTTTAGGGATAGGATAAATCTACATTACTATGAATACACATAATTTAATAGGATACAATTATCTGCCGGAAGCGGGAAAGAAATTCAAGGCATTTGACCCCGCGCTGGGCGTTGACCTACCGGGCGATTTTTACGCGGCAAACTTAGCAGAAGCCGATGCCGCGATGAACCTGGCTGATAAAGCTTTCGCCGAATACCGCAACATCGGCAAGAACAAAAAAGCGGCCTTCTTACGCGGCATAGCGGATGAGCTTAAAGCTATTGCCGAAGAGATAGTTGAACGGGCCATGAGCGAAAGCGGCCTGCCTGCCCAGCGCTTGCAGGGTGAGCTGAACCGCACTACCAACCAGCTTTATATGTTTGCCGACCTGCTGGAAGAAGGCTCATGGGTGGAGGCGATTATTGACACCGCCATACCCGACCGTAAACCGCTACCACGCATTGATATCCGCAAAATGATGGTGCCCTTAGGCCCGGCCGTGGTTTTTGGAGCGAGTAATTTCCCTTTAGCCTATTCGGTTGCGGGCGGCGATACAGCGGCGGCATTGGCATCGGGCTGCCCGGTTGTGGTAAAGGCCCATCCCGCGCACCCTGGTACAAGCGCACTGGTGGCAGGTGCAATTAAAAAAGCCGCCGAACAGAATGGCATGCCCGAAGGCGTTTTCTCCATGCTGTATGATGATGGTTATGCGATAGGCGAGGCGCTGGTGAAACACCCCAAAACTAAAATAGTGACATTTACGGGCTCACTTAAAGGCGGTATGGCCCTGGTAAAAATGGCAAGGGAACGTGACGAGCCTATACCCGTTTTTGCCGAAATGGGAAGTATCAACCCGGTAGTACTATTGCCGCAAGCCCTTGAAAACCGGGCTGAAGAGCTGGCAAAAATATATGGCTCCATCACCGTAAACGCCGGGCAGTTTTGTACTAAGCCCGGTTTATTGTTCGCCATTAAATCCGAAGGACTGGAGCGATTTAAACAGGAACTGGCCAAAGGCATCGAAAGCGTCGATTCGGCAACCATGCTTACGCCGGGCATACGCTCCACTTTTGGTAAGCTGTCAAAAGACAGGCTCGATGAAAGCGCTGTTTCTGTTTTAGCGCAATCTGACAAACTGAACACCGAAAGAATAAACCAGGGCCTGGCCGTGGTTACCGAAATTACTGCGGCGGACTTTTTAGCCGACGAAAAATATAAAGAAGAAGTATTTGGCCCCTACTCGATGCTGGTTGTAGCAGACGACATCGCACAGCTTGAACAGGCGCTCAACTCAATGCAAGGCCAGTTGACGGCAACAGTAATGGCTGAAAAAGAAGAACTGCCAAAATACAAATCTATCACGGATAAGCTTGCCGATCTGGCCGGGAGGGTGATACTGAACGGTCCGCCAACCGGTGTTGAAGTGGGTAATGCCATTATGCACGGCGGTCCTTTCCCGGCAACCTCCGACAGCCGTTTTACCTCGGTGGGGACATCTTCCATCAAACGATTTGTAAGACCGGTATGCTGGCAAAACTGGAGCGAAGAATTATTGCCCGACGAACTAAAAACTGATAACCCTTTAAAAATATGGCGGCTTTTTAATAATGAATGGACGAAATAGAAAGTCCTGAGTTCTAAGTCTTAAGTCAAAAGTAAAATTCGACTTAAGACTCAAGACTACTGACTTAAGACTAAATAAAATGTCAAGTAAAACCTTTTTTTGCATCGATGCTCACACCTGCGGTAACCCTGTAAGGCTGGTTGCAGGCGGCGGCCCGAACCTGCAGGGCAATAACATGAGCGAAAAACGGCAGCATTTTTTAAAGGAATACGACTGGATTAGGAAAGGGTTGATGTTTGAGCCGAGGGGCCACGATATGATGTCGGGCAGTATGCTTTACCCCCCGCACGACCCGGCGAATGATGTGGCTGTTCTGTTTATAGAGACCAGCGGCTGCCTGCCCATGTGCGGCCACGGTACAATTGGCACCATTACCATTGCTATTGAAGAAGGTTTGATCAGCCCAAAGACACCCGGTATTGTGCGGATGGAAGCCCCTGCCGGTTTGGTTTTGATAGCATATAAACAGGAAGGCGGTAAAGTTAAGTCGGTTAAGCTTACCAATGTGCCCGCTTACCTTGCTGCTGAAAACCTTGAGGTTGAATGTCCCGACCTTGGTTTGCTAACGGTTGATGTAAGCTACGGCGGTAATTTTTATGCGATCGTTGACCCGCAGCCCAACTTTAAGGGGTTGGAAAACCATACCGCTGATCAATTGATATCATGGAGCCGGGTTTTAAGGCAAAGGATTAATGAAAAATACACCTTTATCCATCCCGAAAACCCAACTATCAATGGCTGTTCGCATATCCTGTGGGCGGGCAAAACCATTTCGCCGGAAGCAACTGCCCGTAATGCGGTTTTTTATGGTGATAAAGCTATAGACCGCTCGCCCTGCGGCACAGGCACTTCGGCCCGCATGGCGCAATGGCATGCAAAAGGCAAATTAAAAAAAGGTGATATATTTATCCACGAAAGTATAATTGGCAGCCAATTTATTGGAACTGTAGAAGATGAGACAATGGTTGGCGATAAACCTGCCATAATCCCAGGTATTGAAGGCTGGGCAAAAGTATACGGTTATAATACTATAAAGATTGATGACGATGACCCTTATGCCTATGGGTTCCAGGTTATTTAAGCTGCCCCACCCAACCCTCTCCGCCTCTGGCGGAAGGGCTTTAAGAAGGATAAATCAAATATTAACAAATAATACAAAAGTCTCTCCGCCAGTTGGCGGAGGAGATTTAGAGGGGGCTTGAAGGCATATGAGTAAAGCAATCATAATCGGCGGTGGCGTAATTGGACTGTTCTCCGCGTACTACCTGCATAAATCAGGCTGGGAAGTTGAGGTATTGGAACAGGGCGATCTGTCAGATAATTGCTCTTTCGGCAATGCCGGTATGGTAACGCCAAGCCATTTTGTGCCTTTGGCATCGCCGGGTATAGTAGAGCAGGGCATCCGCTGGATGTTTAACAGCAAGAGCCCGTTTTACGTGAAACCGTCGTTCAACAGGGAACTGATAAGCTGGGGCCTGAAATTTGTCAAAAGCGCCACCAAAAAACATGCTGAACGCTCGGCCGGGGGATTGAGAGATATTTCCCTTATGAGCAGCGAGCTTTACCACGAGTTTGAAAAAGACAGCGGCATTGATTTTGGCCTGACTGATAAGGGCATACTGATGCTTTTTAAATCAGAAAAAGTGGCTGAAGAAGAGCGGCACATGGTTGAGAAGGCGACAAACCTTGGGCTGGACGCGCAATTTTTAACCCCCGAAGAGTGCCGCAAGCTGCAACCCGATATTGAGCTGGATATATTAGGCGCAGTACACTACCATTGCGACTCGCACATGTACCCTAACAAACTGATGACGGGTCTTGTGAAATACCTGGAGGATGCAGGCGTCCGCATTCACCGTAATGCGGAAGTAGTAAAGATCAATCATGAGGGAGATAAAGTAACTTCGGTAAGCGCCAAAGATGCCGACCTTACCGGCGATGCTTACCTGATAGCGGGCGGCTCATGGTCGCCGGCGATTGCAAAACTTATCGGGTTAAATGTGCCGCTGATGCCGGGCAAAGGCTATTCTTTTATGGTACACGAGCCTGTTAAAAAAATGACTATTCCATTTATCTTATGCGAAGCAAGAGTAGCCGTAACCCCAATGAACGGCAGCATCCGTTTTGGCGGTACCATGGAGATTGGCAAGATCAATAAACAGGTAAACATGAACCGGGTGCAGGGTATTGCCGAATCGGTGCCAAAATACCTGCCTGATTTTAAACTCGCGGTTCCTGATCAAAAAGATACCTGGTTTGGTTTCCGGCCCTGTACGCCGGACGGTTTGCCTTATATCGGTATGTCGGGTAAATACAAAAACCTGGCAATAGCAACCGGCCATGCGATGATCGGCTTAAGCCTGGCGCCGGCTACCGGTAAATTGATAGCCGATGCATTCAATGGGGAGAAAGCGCCTTTCGATATTGGGTTGTTTGCACCGGGTAGGTACCAGTAAATGGATTTATGATAATTTCTCAATTTTCTCAACGGTAAGCCCGGTGATGTTGGCAATAAGAGCTAGGTCGATCCCATTTTTTTTCAGCTCAATCGCAGCTTTTCTCATACCTTTTTCAAGTCCTTCTTCGATGCCTTCTGCACGACCTTCTTTCCTATCCCTGTCCAATAAAAACTCTTCTATGCCCATGGTGGTACTTTTTTTCCGGGATCAGGGAGATTTTGGTTTACCTGATGACAATTTATCAATTTCCTCAACGGTAAGCCCGGTAATGTTGGCAATAAGAGTGATCTCAAGTCCATTTTTTATCATCTCCACGGCAGCTTTTCTCATACCTTTCTCAAGCCCTTCTTCGATACCTTCTTCACGACCTTCTTCACGACCTTTTTCACGCCCCTCTTTCCTGGCCCTGTCTAATAAAAATTCTTCTATGCCCATGGTGGTACTCCCTTCTGTTAAAGCAGTAATCTCTTGTACAAATTTAGCATTCATTTCCGGGTTTTCAAAACCGACGTAATAGCGTAAAAAGGTCATCACCTTCCTTATTTTTTCTTTGGGCATTTGTTTGCGTAACAAACGTTTGGCCAGGTCATAAGTTTGCTCAAACAATTGCTGGTCTTTCAGGCCCGGCCTGGACAAAACAATTTTGGCAGATAGTACAGCCATTGCAAATGGATTATTGCTGGCTTCGAGTTCCGCGTTATTCTCTTCTATAATTTTATAGGTGTTAAATGCATAGTAAACCCTGGTACCTAAAAAATCTCTTTCATAAAATTTGGGATGAAAACTTTTATTATTGTCAGCGAAAATAGCAAATGCGGTAATGGGCTTATTGTATTTATCCAGTATGCGGTAATAGTATTGAAACATCCTTTTTGAAAAGTCCTGATCGGTATAAGCTTGTACTTCTATGTGGATCAATATCCATTCTTCCCCGCCATCGCGGGTGAATACTTTCACAAGTTTATCCACATATCGAGGCGCATAATTATCGGCTTCGGGCGGAAATAGCTGATCTAATTCCTTATCGAGGTATTCAAATCCCCGCGCCAGGTCGAATAGTTCGTCAGCGTTCGGATAAAAAAAGCGCAGAAAGTCATCAAATAAGTCCTCTAATGCAGCTTTCCAGAGTATGTCGTTGCGTTTCATCGTATTTAGGTTGAAACCAAAGCTGTAAAGTAGAAAAATAAATGAGCTTTAAGGAAATTATTTTGTTAAAATGGAAGTGCGTTTCGGTCAAATAAAATCACCGCAAGGGTGGTTATTGCGCCATTAGCTTTTCATACAACCCATAATTCTCATCATCAAAACAAACAAAGATCACTTTTTCAATCTTTTCGTTCTTCACCAAAAAATCCGCTACCGTTTCCACAGCTATTTTGGCAGCGTCGTGTTTAGGAAAATGATAAATACCCGTGCTGATGTTGGGGAATGCGACGGTTTTACAATGATTGTCAACCGCCAGTTGCAGCGAATTTTTATAGCAGTCGGCCAACTTGCTTTCTTCGTCATATTTGCCGCCGTTCCAAACCGGGCCGACTGTGTGGATCACATATTCAGCGGGTAAATTGCCGCCCGTCGTAATAACAGCATCGCCGGTTGCGCACCTGCCCTGACGGGCGATGATTTTACGGCATTCTTCCAATATAGCCGGGCCGCCTGCCCGGTGTATAGCGACATCGACCCCGCCACCGCCCATAAGCGATGAGTTAGCAGCGTTGACAATGGCATCCGCTTTTATTTTGGTAATATCGCCTTTTACCAGTTCAATCCTGTTTGCTGATATGATCATAAACTATCTAACAATTATTCGCGGGAAGAGATTCGACAAATTTCAAAAGATCAAATCTAAAATAGTGAATTTTAACGCAATCAACCACTCATCCAACCAACGCAATCAACTATTTTTAACCCCATGAAAGTACTGCCCTTCACCATTCCCGTACCGCACGACCATACCATAATTGTGCTGGAAGAAGTGTTGCCGCACTTTTATACCTATCTGCATCGTCATGCCGAGGCACAGATCACCTGGATACAAAAGGGCGAAGGGACGCTGATTGCCGGCAATAGCATGCACACCTTCCGCGATGGCGAAATTTATTTACTGGGCGCCAATTTACCGCACCTATTTAAAAGCGATCCTGAATATTTTCGGGCCGACAGCGAAAAAGAAGTGCGGACGATTACCATATTTTTTAATCCGGCAGCCAAATTAGGCGCTTTATTTAGTTTGCCCGAAATGAAGGGAGTGACTGTCTTTATCGCACAAATGCAAACCGGCTTTAAAGTACCCGATGGGAGCTATCAGGATATCGCTAAACGCGTAGAGGCCATACAACAGGCCAGCGGCGCCGGGCATCTGTCGCTTTTTATTGAATTACTCAACACCCTGAGCGTTAATTCCGATTTGCAAGCCCTTTCATCCGGGCCCGGCACGCTTTCTATGACTGACCCCGAGGGCATGCGCATTGCAACGGTTTATAATTACATTATGCATAATTATGGCAATCCGTTAACGCTGGAGGAAGTTGCTGCGCAGGCGCATTTAACGCCTACCGCATTTTGCCGGTATTTTAAAAAGCATACACGGCATACGTTTGTGCATTTTGTAAATAAGGTAAGGGTAAACGAGGCCTGTAAAATGCTGGTAAACGGTACGTCAAAAAGCATAGCATCTATTGCCTATAGCTGCGGGTTCAATAGCATCACCAATTTTAACAATGTATTCAAGAGCGTTACCGGTACGTCGCCGAGGGAATATATAAACGGCTACGCCGGTACGGTTGAGTGATCTGCGGGAGCTGGCTATTTACCCGGTATGCTGTAATAATATATCGGCGAGTAAACCCCTTCGCTGGTGGTGTAATACCCTTTGCCATCTGGCGTAAAGCCAATCGCCTCGCCTTGCTTTTCCTGTGTGTAGGGTAGTATTCGAGGCTTTTTTTGCATAGTTTTCCAGATCGGCTCGTCGCCGTCCCGTTTCCAGTAATAGACCTTGGTATAGCTTTTTAATAAAACCTGCGTGCCGTCCTTTGATATATCGCCGGCAGTGATCCATTTAAACAATCTAAGGCCGGGGAAAAACAGTTTGCACCGTTTGGTCAATACAAGCGTGTCATTTCTTTTATACTTCAAAGGCGTAGTGTAAACCGTTACCGAATCCTGCCGCTTCGACACAATGTAAATCAGTTTCTCAATGGGGTCAACCATCAATGTTTCCGCGTCTTTCGGGCCATCGGGATATTTCAGATGGATGGGCGCTGCATCCGCTTTTACCACACCTTCCTTTGCCCATGCTTTTTTTTCTTCCATCCGGTAAACCGTAATGTATTTGTATTTGGCGTCATTGTCGCCTATGTCGCCAAGGTAAACATAGCTTTTTCCTTTAACCGGACCGGGGCCTACGGCAATATCCTCGCAATCGTTTACACCGTAATGTTCTTTCGCATCGCCCTTAAAATAAATGGTTGCTTTTGCCTGCCCATCGGGCATAATGGCAAAAAAGCGACTGGTATCGCCGCTATCGTTGTGTACGTAATAAAGGCCCTCGTTAATACCCGAAGCCGCAATCCCCGAAATCTCGTCCATTGCTTTTAATGGCAGGCGGCCCGTTATATTGCTTTGCCGGGCAACCTCCCTGTGCCGGCCATAAGCGCCAAAAAACAGGATAACAACCACAGGTATAATAAACTTCAATTTCTTATGGCGACTCATTGCTTACTTAAACGAATTTTTAGCTGTTATTGTTGAATAACGCAAATAACGATTTTTAGTGTGAAGATTTGGTTAAGAGTGACAGCAGTTTATTGGAGCAGAACTTTGAGGGCGTTTCCCCGCCGGCAGAAGCGGGGCCGGGCTTTCCGTTACAACTCCTCGCCTGGGCTGGCGCTGATGCCATTTCGGCTGCGGGCTTTTCACTGCAATCTCTAACGCGAGGCGCCGGGGATAATGCGCGCAGGTTCGTCCCCGACCAACCTCGTCCGCCCGTCCATATAAATTCCGGCTTTCAAATCGGACGGACAGCCTTTACTTCGCTCGTATTTTTTTAACCGCTGGTTGTATCAACCTGTCAATATAACCCCTACTTTTATATCAAAACTAAACCCATGCCAAACCAGGACGATATTTGGCCCAGGCCGTCGTTTTATTTTAAGGTGACGATCCCTTCATTAACCAGCCCGGCATTATTCCAGCAGCTAAGCGGGCTCGACGCGGAACCGCAGGGCATTGAATACCGGCACGGTGGCAAGCCCGAAGAAGGCGTTAAAATGCCCGATAAGGCCAATGTGGGAAGCGCAAGCCTTCACCGCGGTGTTTTTGTTAATGATGAAAAGTTTGCGCAATGGTTTTCAAAAATTGGCCCGCAAACTAACAACCCGGAGAATATCGTTATCCAGCTGCTGGATGAAAAGGGCAACGTAACAGTGGTATGGACGTTGATCAATGCCCGGCCAACCAGGATCATCGGTGCCGACCTGAAGTCGGAGGGCAACGAGGTAGCGATTGGGACGCTGGAACTTGCTTATGAAAAGATGACGGCTAATAATGGCTAAATTACTTACCCTGCAAGGCGATTAAATATTAAACACGGAGCATTTTTCGGGTTCGAAACAAAAAAAGCGTCCCGTATCTCACCCCGGAACGCCCTGTTAAGAATTAAAAATCCAATAACAATCAACTAAATCCAGATCAATATCTCACCATTGATCTTTTCTCATGGCTATTCAGCCTAAGTTCTTATTTTGCGGTTACCGGGTAATTAAGTTGTTTTTAACCATCCGCTTCATCAACCCAATCAACCAACTACTGGTCAAATTCGCCGCTCGCCCTTAATTCAATTTCTTCGCCTATCATGGCTGCGGGCGCATTCCCCACGCCGAAATCCTTCCTGTTTATTACGCCGGTGGCCTTAAAGCCGGCAACCGGTTTGTGGGTCATCATGCTGGTGCCAACGCCGTTTAATGTTAGATCGAACGTAACGGGTTTTGTTACTCCGTGCATGGTTAAATTGCCGGTCATTTTATATTTCTTCGCGTCGACTTTACTTATCGAAGTGCTTTTAAAAGTAATGGTCGGATATTTGGCAACGTCGAAAAAATGATCGCTTTTAAGGTCGTTGTCGCGCGTTTCGTTGTCGGTGCTTATCGACGGCACGTCAATCGTTACTTCAAAAACAGCATCGGTAAAATCATCTTTTGAAGAGGTTAATTCCGCGTCGAATTTTTTGAAATTGCCGTCGATATCCGACAGCATCATGTGTGTTACCGTAAAGCCGATTTTTGAGTGCGCCTTATCGGCATGCCATTTGGTTTGCGCAAATAAAATGGTGCTTGTTAATAAAAGCGCCGCTAATAATGTGATCTTTTTCATGTTTTTTCAGTTTGTATACTATCAAGTTTTTTACAGTTGAACAAGGCGATTTGATTGGCGATATTGCTTTTTTGTACATTAATTAATCGCCTCCCGGACCGCCAAACGGACGGCCGCCCGGAGGGGGGCCACCAAAGCGGCCAGGGCCGCGGTCTGGCGCCTTACCTGACATTTTCTGGAAACGATAAGTGAAGCTTAGCAAATAGTACCTTCCCAGCCTGTTAACATTGCTTTGCTGTATATAGCTGGAGTTTTGTGAGCTTGTAAAACCGGTATTCTGGTTAAATACATCGAGCACCGAAAAACGCAGGGTAGCCATATTGCCTTTTAAAAACCGGCGCTCCAGGTAGGTATTAAACACATTTGGATTTTTAGCGCCCGCAAAGCCATAGTAAAGCGTTTTGGAATAATCGTAGCTATAGGTCCAGTCTTTCAAGAGATAGTTTTTGCCGTTCACACCCAATACCCAGGTCCTGAAATTATTCTGTAAACCCGGCTGGGGGATTGAGTTTTTGGATGAGTTGATACTGTAGTTTGTATTTGCCTCCGCATCAATAACATCGGTAATGTCGACCCTGAACCGTATGCCTTGTGAAGCGACAACCGTTTTGGCAATATTCTTTTCCGTGGTAGGATTGTAGGTTGCCGAGTCGATATTGGTCAGATATGATATATTGTTCTGATACGACAAACGGCCTATGAAAAACAGGTTGTATTTCCTTTTTTCCCAGGGCTTGGCAAAAACATAAAACGCTGATGCGGAATAATACCCCGGCGCATTTAAATAACCCGTTGCTATAGTGCCGGCAAGATGGCTATCCGGTGTGTAGTTACGGGGATAGGTTATCGTATTGGCAACAATTTTATTATCTGTTTGATCAAACGAGATGTTGCTGAAGAAAACATTGCCCGACTCGAAATTAAACTTGTTGTAGCGCAGAGAAAAAATGTTGTCATACTCAGGTCTCAGATCGGGGTTGCCTGTAACGGGGTACAAAGCATTCGAAAAATCGGTAACCGGTTGCAATTCGGTATAAGTGGGCATGTTACTGCTTCCGCTATAATTAGCGCTTAAACTTTGTGTGCGCGAAAAATTATATACAAAATGCGCATTGGGCGAAAAGTTAAAGCTGCTGATACTGGTCGGCGCACTAACCGGCGACTTACCTTCTAACAACGACGGCTGCGCGGTAACACCCAGCACATAATTATATTTTTTCTGTATAAAACGGTAGTTTAAGCCAAAGCGGTTTGTTATAAATGTAAAATTATAATTGTTGCTCAGCAGTGCGTACCTGTTAAGCTCGCCGCCGGTGGCCAGGGTGTCATCTTCCTTATCGGCTGTTGTGTACGAATGCTTGTAGCTATAGTTAACCTCCATATAACTATGGCCAGCTATTGGCTCTATATACGAAATGGATGTGCCGACGGTGTCAGTCCGGCTATTGGTGGTGATCCGCTGATCTAAAGGGGCATTCGGCACACCTTTAAAATATTGCAGCACCGGGTTTTGATACTGATCGTTTATTGATGATCCGGTACCAATATTTATGCTGAAGTTGCGCCCATTCCCGTTAAACCTGTGGTTGTAAAGCGCGTTGATACCATAATTGGGCGCTGATGAGTGGCTCAAGGTATTAAAGTTATAGTCGGATATTAAACCTGTGTCGGCCGCCAGTGAATTCGCACCGGACGATGTGCTATGAACGCCGGCAAATGAGTAGGATGGGCTTATCTTTAAATAGTTTATCGTATCGGGCTTGTACTCCAGGTTGAATGTAAAGCGTTGGTTTAGCTTCTTATCAATTTCGTTGCTATTTTGCGTATTGGTAGTAGGCGATACCCGCGACAGGTTATTTTGCAGCGTTGAACTGATAGTATTTACCGTATTGTCTGAAAAGCTGTAGCTGCCGTAAACGGTTATCTTTTTCCCCCACGAATCGCGGTAGTTAAGGCCGATGGACCGGGCTGTAGTTATACCGTTTTGATTGTTATTACCTCCCGGAGGGCCGCCAGGGCCGCCTCTGCCGCCGCCGCCACCACCGGGCCCGCTAAAACTAAACAGGTTGGTATTGGTATTATTAAGGTTGGCCAGCACAGCAACCTGCTGGTTACCGTTAAAATCAAACATGTTAAATTGGCTCAGGTACCTTGTTTGGTCCTTGGTGCCGGCAATCTCGGGTATCGCGTCCCGGCCTGCGCCTGCGCTTGCCTGCCCAAAAATACCGTGGTTTCTGCTTGGTTTTATATTGATATTTAAAATAGTTTGGGGGTCGCCGCTCTTTATTCCCGTAAGGTTCGCCTGGTCGCCGTAGTCATTTACAAACTGCATATTTTGAACAGCATCGGCAGGCATATTTTGTGTGGCGGTTTTTAAGTCGCCTCCAAAAAAGTCTTTGCCGTTCACACGCACCTTAGTCACGCTTTTGCCCTGGAATGTCACATTGCCTTGCGCGTCAACATCGGCGCCGGGGATCTTTTTTATCATATCCTCAACCGGCGCGCCATCGCGTACTTTATAGGCAGCGGCATTAAACTCCACTGTATCCTCCTTTATCTTAACGGGCAATACATCAGAAATAACCACCGTATTTAACATAGTGGTTGAAGGTTTTAATATGATCGGCCGTAAGAACACCGGGTTATTGGTGTTATCCAGGGTAATCCGCCGCCTGATAGGCTCAAAGCCTATCGATTGAATGATCAAACTAAACTGGGTAACTTTTACCGATGGAAAAAAGAAGGCGCCTTTTGCATCAGTGATCGTGGAAGAGCTATCCTTTCCCATTAATATTTTAACCGTTGAGCCAGGCAAAGCCAGTTTGGCCGAATCGGTTACTGTGCCATGTACGTCCCTGCCTGTTTGGGCGTAGCTTCTGACACTAATAATCAGGGTAAGGGCTATCAAAAATTGTTTTAGTTTCATCTCTGTTTTGCTTAGATGGGGCAAATCAAGCCTAAATACATCTAACCAAAAAACGGAATAGACCGGGAGCTTAAAAAAGTAGATTAAAGCGCCTTTTTAACCCATAGAAACGGCCTTTTATGCAAGGACTTCAAAACAGGGGTTTTTATAGGGAAATTCTGCCTCCCTGTCGGTAAACCAGGGCTGTTGATAGATTTTGATTGGCTTAATGCCCGATACATTTGTAATATTGCCGGTATATTACTGGTGAGCAGTCAATTAGCTGCATAGGTAACAATTAAAAACAATGAGATGATCTTTACAAAGTCAAAAAGCAAGTTAGTCACTGTACTCATCCACGTACTGGTTTGGGCAGTGTTCGGCATGCTGCTATTTTTTTTTCAGCCGCTAAGCTGGAATATCACGCTGCCTTACCAGCTTTGGATAAAACAAAATATCATCTTTTGCTTGTTGGTCATAGCATTTTACCTCAATTCTGGAATTATAGTTCCCCAATTTTTGCTCAAGAATAAAACAGTAGCCTATTTGCTGATCGTGGTTGGAGTGACAGCTATTATGGTTTTCCTTAACGGGTATGTAGACCTGTGGCTTAAACTGCCTCAACTGATGGATGCCGCTTTTCACAAAGACGGCCCGCCAGGACGTCATCACCATCCGCACAGCGAATGGGGAATGGGCATGATCGCCCCGATGGTAGGCACCTGTGCGCTGGTGCTGGGTATTAGTACCAGTATTACCGTAATGGAAAAATGGCAAAAGGACCGGCTCATTCACCAGGAAATGGAGCAGGATAAGATCAGCTCCGAGTTGTCATTCCTTAAGGCGCAGATCAACCCGCATTTCTTTTTTAATACGCTTAACAATATATACGCACTTACGCTGGTAAATGCAGATACATCGCGGAAAGCTATTCACCAGTTATCGCGTATGATGCGCTATGTATTGTACGATACGCAAAACAGCACCACGCAGCTCAGCCAGGAAATTGCCTTTGTAAAAGATTATATCAGTTTAATGCAGCTACGTTTAACAGATGTAGTTAAAATTGATTTTTCCTCCCCGGCAGCACTTAAAGACCTGGCTATCGCGCCGATGATTTTTTTGCCTTTTATCGAGAATGCTTTTAAGCATGGGGTAAGCGCTACGCAGCCGAGCAATATCAATATTTCTATCGAACAGAATAATACAATAGTGGAATTAAAAGTAGTAAATACCATTATTAAGGAACAAAGTAATAACTTAGAGGAAGCCAGCGGCATCGGGCTTAACAATACCCGGCGCAGGCTCGACCTTTTGTATCCCGGCAAGCACATTTTGATGATCAATGAAGATGCTGCCGAAAATATTTATTCAGTTCACTTAACACTCGACCTGTCATGACATTAAATTGCATAGCAGTTGATGACGAGCCACTGGCGCTTGGCCTGGTAAGTTCATTTATTGAACAGACGCCGTTTTTAAATCTTGTGGGGCGCTTTTCTAGCGCTGTTGAGGCGTTAAGGGCGATACATTCTCAAAAAGTAGATGTTGTTTTTTTAGATATTCAGATGCCCGACCTCAACGGTATTGAACTTGCCCGTGTGCTTGATAACAGCAAGACCAATAAACCCCGTATTATCTTCACTACCGCTTATAATCAGTTTGCACTGGAGGGCTATAAAGTTGACGCGCTTGATTACCTGCTTAAACCCTTTAATTACGAAGAGTTTTTGCATGCGGCCAACAAGGCCCTTGCCTATGGCGAACTGCTTGAAAAATCAAATTCTATCGCCACAACCACCGTCGCTGCAAGTATTCCCGAAGAACGCATAGAGGATGAATACCTTTTTTTGAAAGTAGAATACCAGCTGGTACGCATAGCATTAAATGATATACTTTACATAGAGGGGCTGAAGGATTATGTTAAAGTTTGGCTGAAAAGCGCCGAGAAACCTATATTATCGCTCACCAGCCTTAAATCGCTCGAAGAAAAGCTGCCTTCAAAAAAATTCATGCGGGTGCACCGCTCGTTTATAGTTTCGCTTGATAAAATAAATTCTATAACGCGCAACGCTTTGCAGATTGGCAAAGTCAACATTACCGTTGGCGACCAATATAAGGACGCCTTCAGCCAGTTTTTGAGTAAGTGGGTTTGAGGGGCTGGAATGTTGCAATGTTGTAATGTTGTAAAGTTGGAAGGTTGGAAAGTTGCAATGTTGTAGGGTTTTGATGTAGCATTGTTGTTGATTTACTTTGATACCTTCTCCCTCTGCAATTTAAAGAATGATGTGCGGCGTTTAAAATAAATGCCAATAGGTTGAAATAATTTGTGCCGGTTACTAATAAAAACAAGTTTTGGCAATTGCATAACAAGTTGACAGCTTATTCGATAGAAAAATGGCAAAAAAATATCCTCTTTATGAAATTTAAATTCATCCCGCTACTAATAAAATAATGCTGTTATCTTTGCCAGCCCAATTTTGACGGGCATCTCCTCACAACTAATGAATAATAAAATCACATACCGCGTATTTCGTCCGTTTTGTTTAACCGGCTTAAAGCGTAAAAATGCTTTAATGGCTCTTCCCGCATTGCTGTTATTGATGGCATGCGGAAACAAACAGGAGCAAAATAATGCTTCATTTGCAATGCCCACGCCAAGTTATAAAGTTATCACTTTACAACCCCGGTCAGCTACGCTGAATACGGATTACCCCGCGAGTATCCAGGGGTTGCAAAACATTGAAATAAGGCCCAAAGTTGATGGCTTTGTGGAAAAAATATATGTCGACGAGGGTTCGGTCGTAAAAAAAGGGCAGCTATTGTTCAAGATAAAAGCGCCGCAATATGAGCAGGAAGTACGCACTGCCGAAGCCGGCATTAAAACTGCAGAGGCCGATGTAAACTCAGCATCGCTGCAGGTTAACAAGGTTAAACCCCTGGTTGAAAAAGACATTATAAGCCATTACGAACTGGAATCAGCACAGTATACGCTGCAGTCAAAACAGGCGGCATTGGCCCAGGCGAAAGCGGCATTGGTAAACGCGCAGGTGAATTTGGGTTACACTACTATCGTAAGCCCGGTAGATGGCGTTATTGGTTCATTGCCCTATAAATTAGGCAGCCTGGTAACAACCGCCACTACCGACCCTTTGACGACAGTTTACAACACGACAACAGTTTATGCCTATTTCGCCATGAACGAAAAGCAGTTGCTCAGTTTCAGCAGGGACAGCACAAATACCTCGTTCAGCGCTAAATTAAATAATATTCCAAAGGTTACGCTGGTATTGTCGGATGGTACAATTTACGATCATAAAGGAAAGGTTGAAACGGTGAACGGGTTGATCAATACCGCTACGGGCTCGGCTAATTTCAGGGCCGGGTTTGTTAACCCCAAAGGGCTTTTGCGCAGCGGCAGCAGCGCTACGGTACGAATCCCCCAGGTTGTAAAGGATGCTATCATAGTTCCGCAAAACGTTACTTATGAGTTGCAGGATAAGCGCTTTATCTACCTGGTAGACGATAAAAACAAGGTCAAAAACGTTGCCATTACCGTTATGGACAACACACCGGGACAGTTCTTTATCGTAACCGGCGGCTTAAAGGCCGGCGACCGGGTTATTGCCGAAGGCGCGAATAATTTAAAGGACGGCACGGAAATTAAACCGGTTGATATCAATCCGGAATCTGTTTACGTGGGACTCCCATAAGCGGGAACGCTGAACATGTCGATTAAAAGCTGTTAGAGTTAACCGCAAAATTAAAACTCATGACTTAAGACCAACGACTTTTGGCTTAAGATTACTGAAAAATATATGCTAAAACGATTTATAGAGCGGCCCGTACTTTCCACTGTTATTTCGGTGCTGCTGGTTATTTTGGGTGTGATAGGGTTGATAAACCTTCCGATTTCACAATACCCGGATATTGCTCCGCCCACGGTATTTGTATCGGCGAATTATAGCGGCGCCAATGCTGATGTGGTACTGAAAAGTGTGATTATCCCCCTGGAGGAACAGATCAATGGGGTTGAGAACATGACTTATATGACTTCTTCCGCCGGCAATGATGGTTCCGCATCGATCACTATTTTCTTTAAGGTAGGCGTCAACCCAGACCTGGCAGCCGTGAACGTTCAGAACCGGGTAGCCAGGGCGACCAGCCTTTTACCGCAGGTGGTTACGCAAGCAGGTGTTACCGTCGCTAAAAGCCAGAACACAAATCTTTTGATATTCTCGTTATACAGCGAAAATAAAGCTTATGACGCTACATTTTTGCAGAATTATGCCAAAATAAACCTTGTGCCGGCAATACAACGCGTGAACGGCGTTGGAACTACAAGAATATTTACTTCAAGGGACTATTCCATGCGGATTTGGTTAAAGCCCGACCAGATGTCGAGGTATGGCCTGGTTCCTGACGATATTACCAACGCGTTAAACGAACAGAATATTGAAGCAGCTCCCGGAAGTTTCGGAGAGAACAGCCACGAAGCGTTTCAATATGTAATAAGGTATACAGGGCGGTTGAAAACAGCGGCAGAATTTGGGAACATCGTCCTTAAATCTGCGGGTAACGGCCAGCTGCTGCATTTAAGCGATGTTGCACGCCTTGAGCTTGGCGCGCTGGATTATTCCGTCGATCTGAAGACAAATGGCTTACCCTCTGTAGGGGTGGGCATAACCCAGGCCTCCGGCTCAAATGCCCGGGACGTGATCAATGATACGAAAAAAATACTCGAAACGGCTTCTGAGTCCTTCCCGCAGGGGGTAAAGATCACCTATCTCGTTGATGCTAATGAATACCTGAACGCCTCTATCGAAAAAGTGCTCGAAACGCTTGCAATAGCTTTTGTACTGGTTTTCATGGTAGTGTTTGTATTCCTCCAGGATTTCCGTTCAACGCTGATCCCGGCTATTGCTGTACCGGTCGCGATCGTCGGGACATTCTTCTTTTTAAACCTGTTTGGTTTTACTATTAACCTGCTCACCCTGTTTGCCATGGTGCTGGCCATAGGCATCGTTGTGGATGACGCCATTGTGGTGGTTGAGGCGGTACATGCCAAGCTGGACAAAGGTTATAAATCAGCACGTAAAGCTTCGGTAGATGCAATGAATGAAATTGCCGGTGCGATAGTTTCTATCACGCTGGTCATGTCGGCTGTGTTTTTGCCGGTAACGTTTATTCCGGGGTCAACCGGTGTGTTTTACAAACAATTTGGCATTACGCTGGCTGTTGCTATCCTGCTTTCGGCAGTAAACGCTTTAACGCTCAGCCCGGCTTTATGTGCCATATTCCTTAGGCCGCATTCGGAAGAAGAAAAAAAGAAACGCTGGTTTAACTGGTTTTACAGCCGTTTTGACATGGCATTTAACTCAGTTAAAAAAAGATATGAAAGCTCAGTGGGGTTTTTAGCGGGTAAAAAATGGATAGTATTGACGGCCATTGCCATCTTCGCAACCTCATTAACCATTCTTATAAAAACAACGCCTTCCAGCTTTGTGCCAAGCGAAGACCAGGGCACCATTTTTACCAGCGTTAGCCTGCCCCCGGCTTCGGGTATGGACCGTACAGCCGCTATAACCACCAAACTGGATAGCATTGCGCATACCATCCCTGCGATAAAGAACAGCCTCCAGATAGTGGGATTTAATTTCCTGGCAGGCAGCGGCAGCGCTTACGGCATGGTGATCCTCAAACTAAAAACCTGGAATGAACGGCCTAAAGACAATATACAAAGCGTTATACGCCAGCTTTATTCAAAGATCGGTGGAATACACGGGGCTAATATTTTCTTTTTTTCGCCCCCTACCGTACAGGGTTTTGGCGCAGGCAGCGGCTTCGATTTTCAGCTGCAGGATAAAGGGGGCCATACGATGGCCGAAATTTATAAAGTAACTACCGACTTTTTAGCGGCGCTAAACAAGCGCAAGGAAATTCAAAATACCAGTACATCGTTCAATCCAAACTTTCCGCAGTACCAGGTGGATGTAAATGTAGCGAAATGCAAAGAAGCAGGCATTACCGTAAACTCGGTGATCAATACGCTGCAAGGCTATTACGGAGGGCTGTATGCCTCAAACTTCAACGAGTTTGGCAAACAGTTCCGTGTAATGGTGCAGGCGGACTACGCTTACCGCGCCAATGCGAACGGCCTTAGTAAGATATTTGTAAGGAGCGGCAACGGTACTATGGCCCCAATTACCGAATTCATTACGCTAACCAAAGTATCCGGCCCTGAAGCTATAGAACGATTTAATTTGTTTACAGCCGTTGCCGTTACCGGCGCACCCAATCCCGGTTACAGTACCGGCGATGCGATCACCGCGATAAAAGCGGTGGCGGCCGATAAACTGCCGCCAGGATACGGTTATGATTTTTCGGGCCTGACACGTGAGGAGATTTCATCAGGGACACAATCCCTGTACATATTTATGCTTTGCCTGGTGTTTGTTTACTTTCTGCTGAGCGCGCAATATGAAAGCTATGTTTTGCCATTTGCGGTACTATTATCACTTCCGATAGGGTTAACGGGTACCTATCTTTTCGCCAGGATATTTGGAATCGACAGTAATATTTACGTGCAGATATCACTCATTATGCTCATCGGCTTGCTATCAAAAAACGCCATCCTGATCGTAGAGTTTGCGCTTGACCGCAGGCGCGGTGGAATGGGCATTGTACAGGCGGCCATTGAGGGCGCCGAAGCCCGGCTTAGGCCAATCTTGATGACCTCATTTGCCTTTATTTTTGGTATTATGCCATTGATGTTTGCAACAGGCGCGGGCGCCTTAGGCAACAGGTCGATAGGTACAGGCGCTGTGGGCGGCATGCTTATAGGAACTGTTTTCGGCATATTTGCCATACCTGTGCTGTTCATAATCTTCCAGACAATACAGGAAAAGATGCGGAGCAAGCGACATGTTGATGAGGATGATGATGCAATAATAACCGCCAGCTAAGCCATTGAGACCGATCATGAACAAACCTTTTTTAAAATATACGTTTTTATTACCGGCCCTGATTTGCGCTTCGCTGTCGTGCAGGATAACGAAACCATACCAACAGCCCGATCTTAATACAAACGATCTTTATCGTGGCCAAACTGCTAATGATACAACAACAATTGCCAATATGCCCTGGGAAAGCCTGTTTGCGGATACGACGCTAAAGGCGCTCATACGGGAAGGCTTGTATCAAAACCTGAATTTAAAAATGGCCATACAAAAGATAGCCGAAGCAGAGGCTGCCCTCGGGCAAGCCAGGGGCGCCTTTTTGCCAAATTTAAGTGGCAATGCAAATGCGGAAAGGTCGAAAATATCCGTGGCAAGCTTGAATTTTCCGCCGGGTTTTTCCATCAACACTGTTACAACTTCGTACCAGTTGGGTCTGTCATCATCGTGGGAGGCCGATATATGGGGCAAGCTGAGCAGCGCAAAAAGGGCGGCTTATGCCAACCTGCTGCAAACCGACGCAGCAAAAAGGGCCGTTCAAACCCAGCTAATCGCCGATATTGCTAATAACTATTACAATTTGCTTGCCCTTGATAAAGAACTTGAGATAACTACACAGGCAGTTCAATTCAGGGTGAAAGAAGTGGAAACCATGAAGGCTTTGAAAGAAGGTGCGATAGTAAATGGCGCAGCCGTCGTTCAAAGCGAGGCCAACCGGTACGCGGCAGAAGTAGCCATACCCGACATAAAAAGAAGTATCCGCGAAACCGAGAATGCAATTGATATTTTAGTCGGTCGCCCGCCCGGCCCCCTGAACCGTTCAAAACTTGACGATCAAAAGCCAATAAATGACATGCAAACCGGCATCCCGGCGCAGTTGTTGAAAAATCGCCCGGATGTGCAGCAAGCAGAATACACTTTCAGGGCCGCGTTTGAAAATACAAACCTGGCGCATACTTATTTTTACCCGTCATTTACCATTACCGCATCGGGTGGCTTTTCCAATTTACAGCTGAAGGATTTTTTTGTTAACTCGGTATTCTATAATCTCGCGGCCGGGCTAACACAGCCAATATTTAACCAGGGGATTAACAAGGCAAGGTTGAAAACAGCACAGGCGCAGCAAAAGGAGGCTTTATATAGCCTCCAGCAGTCGCTGCTTGTTGCCGGTCAGGAGGTGTCAAATGCATTGTACGCTTATCAAACCGCCATTGAGAAAACCGGCTCGAGGGAAAAACAGATCGCAGCTCTGCAAAAGTCTGTTGATTATACCGAGCAGCTATTGCGCTACAGCTCGGCAACCAACTATACCGATGTCCTGACATCGGAACAAGCTCTTTTGGCTGCGCAATTGAGCGGCGTAAATGATCGTTTGCAACAGCTGCAGGCCATAGTAAATCTATACCGGGCGCTGGGCGGCGGCTGGAGATAATTGCCTTTTCAACGTTTGTAAAAATAGCTGCAAAAAAAATCGCCCCGCGATGGAGGCGATTTGCAGATAAATAATTAAATACGTTTTCAATTTAAACCTGTCTTACAATGAACGACTTTATAGGGCCTTCGTTGTAAACGTGGATGCTTCTTTTAAACACCTGGTTTTTCGAAATGATCTCGATTGAATAATCACCGTTATCAAGCTGGTTTAAAACATAACCTTTGCGTATTTTATTTAAATTGTTCAGCACGTCCTTCCTTAATACATTGCCGTTATCGTCATATATAATTACGATGGTTTTTCCCATTTCGGCTTTTTGTATTATCAGATCGATCCCGCGTTGCGAGGGCAGTGTATTAAAAACAATATAATCCTTTTTACCCGGCGGCATGCTCTTAACAGTTGTCTTTGGCGTTGCAGCAAAAAGCCCGGTGCTGAACAATAAAAGCAAGGCGGATAATTTAATTGACTTTTTCATAATCTTAATTGTTATGGTTTGAATTAAATATTTCCCTATAATTAAATAAACAATACTTAAAATAAATATAGTTCTTTCAAACGAACAAAAACCGCACCAAAATATGCGGTCGTTAAATCTTATGGGCCTGATATTCAATAAAAAAGCACCGCTATCAGCTGAGAGCGGTGCTTTTTTTGCTAAGGTGCCGTTATCCCGGATATTAGTCCTGGATGATAAACATTTTATTTTGGCCTTCTTCGTAAACATGTATGGCTTTTTTTACCACGTTGTTGTTCGAAGTAACTTCCATGGTGTAGTCGCCGTTTTCAAGTTTGTTTAAGATATAGCCTTTTTCAAAGCCTTTGGCGGCTGATAGCGCGTCTTTCCTTAAAACGTTGCCGTCTTTGTCGTATATCATAACGATAGCTTTTGCTGATTCGCTTTTTTCCAGTTTTACATCAACACCCTTGTCTGCGGGTAATGACGAAAAAGTGATCACGTCTGTTGATGATGGTACAACAGCGGCTGAAGCAGTTGCTGCGGCGAAAACGCCTGCGCTTGCCAATAATAATAATGCGGTTAATTTGATGGTATTTTTCATGATTTTAATTTGTTTTTTAGTTGGCATGAAGCTATCGTGAGCTGTTTTTATTTTTTATTGCTGCTCACGATGGTTTCATGATTTTTTAATTTTAATGTTTGTTAATTTTTTGTTTTCTTTAATTTCAATAACCAAAGGAACAACAACTTTACATACCGGAAAAATCAAATAGACCACCGCCTTTTAAGTATAGACCAACACCTTTTTTTAATCGCCAAACCCTTGTAAGTCATTCATAATTAATAAAATATGGGTTTTATCGACTGAGCGGCGATCTTCATAGAGACATTTTGCTTGTTGGTCGATTGACAACAGCTGAATCGGACTTTAAGGCAAGAATAGAGGGACGCCGCTGCTCGTTGTCTAGGCTGACCGAGCTAATGAAGAAATAGAATACCAGGGACTTGCCCTGGTATCCGATAATTAAATTCTGGAATTGGTATAAATGCTATTTGGCGGCTTTGTACACTACCAGGTCGCTGTTGTCGACCCCAAATTTTTTTGCGATAGCTTTTACAGTCGAACCCTTGTTTATGGTAAACGGTTTTGTATACTCATCCGCCTTAACAAACGCGGGTGTGCTTCCGTTGATGGTATAATAAATTTTTGTCCCGGCGGTTTGGCTGGTTATGGTAACCGTCGCGCCCTTTACGCTGATCATTGGTTTCGCTATCCTGTTCACATACTTTGCGGTGCGGGCATCGTGTATTACGCCCTTCCAATTCATCCCGAAACCAAAATCATAGGTGTGGCCATCCGCATCGGTATAACATATCATATCATGCGGGATATCCTCGTCCTGCAGCTCAACCGTTTGCATATTGGCAGGCATCTGGAAAGGCAATAAGGCCGAAGGTTCAGCCGCGCCGGTCAAAATATCCAGTATCGCCTGGTTTTGCACCCCAAAACTGCCTACTATGGCGTTGGCATCTTTTTCAAATTCGGCGGGTATAGTAGGTTTTGATAAGTTTATGGCGACAATAACCGGTTTGCCATTCATAGCCTTTTTAGTTTCTTCGATGGTTTTCAAATCATTCAGGTTCGCGGCTGTGATGTCTTTGCCTTTGTAGCTCCGGTTTGTTATGCCGGGTTCAACCGGGTCTCCCGCAGCTATGCTGTGTTCCCTGGCATCGTTGGCGGTGTAAGCGCCGTATTGGAGCGTAATGGGGACATAACCGTTGCCGCCTTTTTTTACATCGTCGGCATCATAACCTGCCCCGCCGCTGGGACTGCTAACAAACACGATCGCGTAATCGGCTTTTGCGGGATCGTCGGTTACGTTAAAGTATTTTTTTATCAGGCTTGCGCTAACTGCATCTTCCCATTTCTCTTTCGAAGGCGGCCCAAAAAAGCCTTTTATTGACGGCGTATATTTTTTTGGCATGTAAATGGTCTTACCCTTTTGCAGCGGCAGCACATGAGCGTGATTTTTCAGCATCACGATCGATTTTAGCTGGGCATGGTAGCCTGCCGTCATAAATTCGGGCTTACCGACGGTTTCCTTCGATTTCTGCACATCAAGGTATGGGTTTTCAAACAAGCCTACCCTGAAGACATTACGCAGCAGCCGTACAGCTGATTGCTCAAACCTTGCCCGCATAAAGGGTTCGCCGTGTTCTTTTACACCCATCTTATAGGCCTCGATTACAGGACCTGCATCATTATTGCCGCCAAACTGGTCCACTCCAGCCATTAATATTTTATAATGGCGCTCGGCAACGGTGGCTGTCTCCATCCCCCATGATTTTCCGGCGAAAATATCGGGTGTTTTGCCTTCATCAGCGGTAACACCCCAATCGGTACAAACCACGCCGTCGAACCCATATTTGTTGCGCAATAAGTCGGTTATCAGGTATTTGCTATAGCTGTTGCCGGCGTTACCGTATTTATCCCTGTCGTACGAAATGGTATAGTAAGGCATAACGGCGGCAGCCATTTTGGTTTTGCCGTGGAGCTTTAAAGCACCGTCGACAAACGAAACCAGGTGCTCATCAAAATTATTGCCTGGGTATACTGCAAATTTGCCGTAAGCGAAATGCGCATCTCTCCCGCCCTCTTCGGGGCCGCCGCCGGGCCAGTGTTTCATCATGGCGTTTACGCTGTTATAGCCCCATCCGCCGGAAATTTCCGCGCTGCCGGTCGAAGTTTGAAAGCCATCTACATAGGCCCTGGCCATATCGGCGGCCAACTGCGGATCTTCGCCGAAAGTACCGTTGATGCGTACCCATCTTGGCTCAGAGCCGAGGTCGATTTGCGGCGATAATGCGGTTGATATACCTAAGGCCCTGTATTCTTTTGCCGCTATCGAACCAAACTGCTGCACAATGGATGGATCGAAGGTAGCGGCGAGGCCAAGCTGATCGGGCCATTGCGAAATCCTGCCGCCTGCACCGGCCGTGTATTCTACGCCTGAAGGCGCACTGTGCCGCGGGTCGGAACTGTTGTTGGCAGGGATCCCGAAACCAATGCCCTCTACCAGGGCCTGTACGTTATTATTCCACTTGGCCGCCACTTCGGGGCTTTGCACAGTGGTGATCAGTACGTGCCGCAGGTTGTCATTTGTTAAAAAGGCTTTCTGTTGGTCGGTTACCCATGATGGGTCGATCCCTCCTTCGCTAAATTTTTTTCCATTATAAGTCCCGGCGCCAAACGGCCCCGAGGCAGCGGGGATGGCCTGGTGCGCGCTGTACAGCATCAGCCCGGCAATCTGCTCGATGGAGAGTCTTGAGGCAAGGTCCTTTGCGCGCTCATCAACCGGCAGGCGCCAGTCTTCGTATTTATCCAGTTTACCGTTTTTGTCCAGGTCCTTAAATGCAAGCCCATCCACATGTAACAGCTTAACCCCCGAACCTGACGAATAGCCAAGCGTGGGGCCGTTTGCATTTTTTACAAGGATAATACCGGAACTGTCCGCGGGTAACACGGTCCATTTAGCATTGCTGCTTGAAGTACCGGCGTTCATCCCGGCTAACAGTACAAACAGGAGCGATGCGCCCGAAAACCATAGTAAGGCAGGAACGCGTAAGTTTTTTTTCATAATCGCAGGTTTTAATTATAGCCCCTTGCCGGGCCTGGTATTGATAACATAAGGCGCTATGCCATTGTGTTTTTCTGACACAATTAAAGGTAAATATATAAATAATTGAAAAAAAAGCTAATCGATAAGTGCCGCTGACACATAGATGGATGGGTGTTTTTGGGCGACGAATACCTTGGCTGGATCCTTATTAAGTAGTCCAAAATTCAGTAAAGCCAAAAAAGTCCGAAAGAAAGAAGGGAAGAACCGGGGTTCACCAATGAGCAAAAGAATTAAAATGACATATAAGCCGGTTTAGCTCGCGGCTAAAAACCCAAAAAATCAACTCCGGCCATGAACCATGAACGATGCCTTCCTACTTCTTAACCGCTTTAAAATTACCGTTCGGCTGCATAAATGTGGCCTCCGTTATTTTAGCAGCGCCAGGCGGGCCAAATTGCAGGTAATATCCGCTCATTACCTTTAATGCAAATTTATCATTGCCTACCGGCACCAATTCATAATCGGGCTGGCCGGGCACCAATACAAAAAGGGTTTTGTCCTTTACATACACCTTTGCCGATAAGGCGCCCATAGCATATTCTCCGGTATATTTTTGCAGCTCAAGGGCACTAACCTTTACGGCCGTAATTTCTTTAGTAAACACGATCGGCTTTAAGCCGGCTTCGAGCTGGCTTTGCAGCGCATCGATCTCCCCCGACAAATTCATAGTGAATTGTATTTTTAATCCGGGCGCCTCCGACGTATCGATGCCATCTTTCGGGTCTTTATCAAATACATCAAAAATATCGTAGTTGGCATGCCGCAACCAGAGGGTGTGCGTAAAGGTCTTCACAAAAAGCGAATCGTTGCTAACATATAGTTTCAGGCTGCCATAGCCGGGGTTTTTATAGCTGCCGGCAAAATCTGCAAGGGGATGGGTCGCCGGGTTATGCTTTGCATCTTTTACTTTTTCCTTTTCAGTTTTATCAGCTTCTTTTTTGGCTTTGTCGGCGGCGCCTTTCAGATCGCTGTTCCAGTCGTGGTATTTCAGGCCGAGTACTCGGTCGGCAAGTAAATTTCTAACTATCGACGGAACGGGCGAACCGTCCTGGTTGCTCAGCACTACTATGCCTACGCTGTCCGATGGGAAAAAACAAGTGCTTGCCGAAAACCCGTCGATATTGCCGCCATGTTCCACCCGGTAATGCCCTTCGTACGAGGCCAGGAACCAGCCGAAGCCGTAGTTGGCAAAATAAACATCTGGCTTTTCCTTGCCCGGCAATGCCCCGTCGATAATAGATTGCGAACTGATGGCTTCATCCCTGAAACGCGCCGGGATTATTTCCTTCCCACCGAATTTGCCTTTATTTATCCAGGCGGTTACCCACTTTGCCATGTCGTTAACGCTGCTGTTAATAGCGCCCGCAGGGGCCATGCCGTCAATATGGTAATAGTCCAGTTTTTTTATTATGCTATCCTTTTTCAGGCCGTAGCCTATGGCAATATCGTCGGTTTTCTCCATTTCCGGAATGCTAACATCAGACCTTGTCATGCCCAGCGGAACAAAAAAGTTCTGCCTGATATTATCTTCCCAGCTTTTGCCGGTTAAGTGCTGCACAAGCGCCCCCTGGGCGGCAAACATAAAATTATTGTATTGCCATTTTTGGCGCACAGCAAAAGTAGGCTCCATGTTTTGTATGCGCATGATCAGGCTGTCGGTTGACGGCGTATTAAAAAAATACCATGAAAGATCGTGCCTGGGTAGGCCGGTACGATGGCTCATCATATCGCGCAGGGTGATGCCGTTGTTCATCGCATCGTTATAAAACCTTAGTTCAGGCAGGTAACTAGTTACCGGTTTATCAATATTCAGCTTTCCCTCCTCCTGCAATTTACCAATAAGCGAAGCGGTAAACGCTTTGCTGCACGAGCCGATGGCGAACAAAGTGTTTGGCGTTACGGGCATTTTACCGGCAACATCGCGGTAGCCAAAGCCTTTGGCATAAACTATTTTGTTTTTTTCGACAACGGCTACTGCAAAACCGGCGGCATGCCAGGTTTTGAGCACACGGTTGAATGCGGTATCCAAACCTTTAAAACGGGGGTCTTCAGTTTGGGTTGATGATTGCTGCGCCACGGCTTGCAGTGAAACGATGCATAGCAAAAGAGTAATGATCTTTTTCATTTAAATAGATTAGGGAGGTGGAATGATTTAAATTGATATAAATATAGAGGAAAAATACTTACGAAATTTTTAAAATTTCATAAGTATAGCTGGAATTTCAATGCCTTTAAACTTTAGTTATATTTGATTTTAATGAGCCAGGTCAGGGAAATAAAATGCCCCCATTGCGGGCAATGGACGATGTGGAACGGCGACATTGACGACCGCTGCCTTTATTGCGATGAGTTTATTGAGCCGCAACGATTTTCACGCGAGATAGAGAAAAAGATAAACACCGAGCTTTTAAAAGAAAACGATTTCTTTTTTATAAAACCCGGCGACGGACCATTTAAACGGGCGTACAAACGTTTCTTTAACTCGCTGCGCTGGGTAGCCTACTACGTGCAGATCATCTTCTTTTTATTCGTTACGCTGCTGCTGGTGCTGCTAAGCTTAATTACGGGCTAAATGAAAACGCTGCTCAATCCATGGTTCATTTTAGGCTGCCTTATATGGCTTTTGGTCTTCGCGGCGCGAATATTCCGGCACCCGCTGCCCTATGTTAACGGGTACATTACCGATGCCTTTGCCGTGCCAGTGATAGCTAACATTGCGCTGTGGCTGCAAAGAATGTTTATTATTAAAAGTAATTATTATGTGTTGTCGCCCATGCAGGTTGCCTTCCTGGTACTTTATATAAGCCTGCTTTTCGAAGGGCTGCTGCCAATGATTTCCAAAATATATACTGCGGATTGGATCGATGTGCTGCTTTATGTTTTTGGCGGGATATTTTTTTATGTGTTGATGAATAAGCCGGTGTTGGAGGTTAGAGATTAGAGGTTGGAGATCAGAGGTTATGTTAAAAATTCGTATCCCGAAGTCCGAAAGGAAAAACAAACGTCCTCAAAGCCTGTTCCCACGCCAAACTACTCTCTGACCTCTAATCACTGATCTCTGATCACCGATCTCTGGTTTTAGATAAACAAAAAATAAACCCCGCGGTTGATGTTATTATAAGCTATAGCACCATGCCCTCATCAGTTGTAGCACGATTTGAATATGATGAAGAAAAAGCGACCTTAAGGGTGTTTTTTGTATCGGGCAGCGTTTATGATTACGTCCGGGTGCCAAAAGCAGTGTATGAAGAAATGAAGCGCTCCGGCTCAAAAGGTGTTTTTTTGAATTTGCGGATCAAAGGGAATTACAGATACAGGAAAATAAAATAAAGGCCATCATTTCGCAATACTCAACGCCCCCGTCGGGCACCTGGCCACTTGCTCCCTGATCTCCTCACTGGTAGCGCCGTCCATGTTTATCCAGGGACGGGCGGCGGGGTTAAAAACCTGGGGCAATTGGGTAGCGCAGCGGGCGGAATGCCTGCAAAGTTCCGGCTTCCACACTACGGTAATACCTTCGCCGGGGTAAGTATGCACGTTCTCATTGCCGGTATTGCTAAAGGCGAAAGTACGCACCTGTATTTCGCCTTCAAGCATTTTTGATATCGGGCAAACCTTTGCGATCTGGATCAGCCGCTCCCGCTGCTCATCGGTTATCGCGGATAAAAAGTTAAGGTCGCGGTCGATTACTGTAACCTTTTTTCCGTCCCTTTCTTCATGGTACAAATTCAGGGATACGGAGATATTGGGAACATCCCATTCTTTTCGGTCGATATACATGCGCAGTGTTGCCAGCGTACAGGTTCCAAGCGACGACAACAGCAGCGTTGTTGGATCCGGGCCCTTGTCTTTTCCGCCCGAGCTTTCCGGTTCATCCGCAATAAACTTTCCATTCCGCCATTCAACGGTGCACTTATATTTTTCCGTCCCGATCGTCGCAACCACAGGATGCTCCAATGAATATTTCATGTTTTTACAGTTTAGTTAATGCTATAAAACGCGCAATCAATAGTTATAGAGTATTTTTATTCTTTTTTTTCTATGGACTATGGACCATCGACTATGGACCAAACTATAAACCATCAGCTATCAACTAAAAAAGCACATCCGCAAATGCAGGCGTAATATCGAATATCTTTTTGGCAAAAGGGCAAAGCGGCACAATTTTCATGTGGTTTTCCCTCGCGAAAGCAACTCCCGCTTTAACCAATTGCAAGCCCAGCCCCTTGCCTTCATATTCTTTATTCACTTCGGTGTGGTCAATGATCATCTTGCCTGGGCCGGCAAAAATATAATGCATCAGCCCGGCCTCTTTGCCCTCGTCTTCTATATAAAATGCGCCTCTTTTGCCGTTATTTTTATTTTTTATTTCCATGTTTTCACCCGGGTTGATGACCCTGGACCAACGGTTAGTTTTCCATCTGTAAAAATAGGATATTTGCAACAGAGCTATAAAAAGATCCGGTTTTCTTTTTATGGTAAAATAGGATATTTTGCAACTTGTAACAGGTGTTAATTGCAGGCCTGTTCATCTAATCACTTAAATATGCAACCCGTTACTGTTTCGACCCTTAAATCATTCGAGGCGCTAAAAAATGTGCCCAACGATCAGTTGCAATGGTTGATAGAAGTGAGCAAAGAATACCTGCTGAAGGATGGCGATATATTGACAGCACAAGGCAAACCGATAGAGGGGCCGCATTTTATCATCAGCGGGCGCCTGGTGCTGTACATGGTGCAAAATGGCAGCCGACGCGAAGTGACGACCTTCGGCGCGGGTGATATTACCGGCTATCTTCCGTTTTCGCGGGCCTTAATTGCACCTGCAAATAGCCAGGCAGTCGGCGAACTGCATCTTTTATCATTCCCCACCGCCCGGATAAAAGAGATGATCAGCGGCCATTTTGAATTAACGCAGGCATTGGTGCATGTGATGAGCAACCGGGTACGTGAGTTTACAGCCCTGCAGCAGCAAAATGAAAAAATGATGGCCCTGGGCAAGCTTTCGGCCGGCCTGGCGCACGAGCTGAATAACCCCGCATCGGCTATCGTTCGCGATTCTGTATCGCTCCTGGAACATTTGCGGCTTGAACCGCATGCATTTAAAAGCGTTATTGCCATACGGATGGATGCAGCCCAGGTAGATGCGGTAAATGACGAGTTATTCAGGGTGCTTGCAGTAAAGGAAAGGCCGCATTTAACCTTAAAAGAAAAAACTAAGCGGGAAGATGAAATAAACGATTGGTTTGATGAACATGGCGTGGAAAATTGTTATGACATTGCCGAAAACTTTGTCGATTTCAATTTCGGCGTCGGTAACCTCGAGGCTATAAACAAATTTATACCGGCCGCTTACTTATCGCCGGTACTCAACTGGATAAGCAACTTGCTGGTGACCGAAAGAATGGTGGAAGATATCCAGGAATCGTCACGGCGCATTGCCGGCCTGGTAAGTTCAGTGAAAAATTTCACGCATATGGACCGGGGCGCAGATAAACAATATGCCAACATCCACACCGGCATAGGCAACACGCTCACTATGCTCGGCTATAAAATAAAAAAAGGGAATATTGCACTTGTTGAGGACTTTGACGAAAGCCTGCCGCCGGTTAACGCCCTGATCGGCGAGCTTAACCAGGTGTGGACCAACCTTATCGATAATGCCCTTGATGCGATGGAAGCTAATGGCAAAGGAACGCTGACAATAAAAACCGAGAGAGACCGCGAATTTGTGCAAGTCTCCATAATAGATGATGGACCTGGAATACCTGATGCTATTAAATCAAGGATATTCGACCCCTTTTTTACAACTAAGGAAATGGGCAAAGGCACGGGCATGGGCCTCGAAGTGGTACAGCGTATTGTTCACCAGCATAACGGCTCCATAAAGGTAACGTCGGCGCCCGGGAGAACGGAATTTGTTGTTTGCTTTCCGATAGATGGGTGAGTTTTATTTCGGATTTCGGATTTGAGATTTCGGATTTATTAAATGCGAAAGGCGTAACGCCGATTGCGGAATTAAATAAACATTAAACTACGTCAAATACGTTTATAATTTTTGTTCAACAATTAATGAATTATACATCCTGCATTTACCCATGGAACGACCAATAATATTTGTAATAGATGATGACCCGCAGGTGCTCCGGGCTATAAGCCGCGATCTGAAAACGATGTACGGCAGGGAGTATAAAATTATCAGTACTACGTCTCCCGGCGAGGCGCTGGAAAGCCTGACAGACCTAAAGAACAGTTCGGATGTTATTGCCATGTTTGTATGCGATCAGCGGATGCCCGAAATGGAAGGGGTTGCATTTCTTGAAAAAGCAATAAAAATATTTCCCTTAGCCAAGCGGGTGCTGCTTACGGCCTATTCGGACACCGAAGCCGCCATTAAGGCAATAAACGATGTACAGCTCGATTATTACCTGATGAAACCATGGGATCCTCCGGAAGAAAAGCTTTACCCGGTAATAAATGACCTGCTTGACGATTGGCAAAACGATTATATCCCCGAGTTTAAAGGAATCAGACTGGTAGGCTACCAATTTTCGCCGCAGTCGCACACGGTGAAAGATTATCTTGCAAGCAACCTCATCCCTTATCGCTGGCTTGATGTCGAAAAAAATCCCGATGCGAACGATATTTTAGACCTTAATCATTTAACTCACGACCAATTACCTGTGATAGTTTTTGAGGATGGGACGTATAAATGCAAACCGACCATAAAAGAGATAGCCGAAAAAGTCGGCAAAAACCCGCAGCTCACCAGTGATATTTATGATGTGGTGATCATCGGCGCTGGCCCTGCCGGTTTGGCGGCGGCTGTATACGGCGCATCGGAAGGCTTAAAAACTTTACTGGTTGAGCGCAAGGCGCCGGGCGGACAAGCAGGCTCAAGCTCGAGGATCGAAAATTATCTAGGTTTCCCCGCTGGTTTAAGCGGCGCTGATCTTACGCGGCGTGCAATCAGCCAGGCTTTGCGCCTGGGCGCCGAATTCCTGTCGCCGCAGGCGGTAAATGATATAAAACAAAAAGACGGCTATAAGACCATCGTTCTTGATGACGGGCCGGAGATCATTAGCCGCACTGTTGTTATCACTACGGGCGTCGATTATCGTAAGCTCGAAGTAAGCGGGATAGAAAATTTTACCGGCGCTGGAATTTATTATGGTGCGGCCATGACGGAAGCTGCGGCCTGCAAAGACAAAGAGGTTTACGTTATCGGCGGCGGAAACTCTGCCGGGCAGGGGGCGGTATATTTATCGAAATTTGCAAAAAACGTTTACATTATTATCCGCCGGGACAGCCTGAGTTATACCATGTCGGCCTACCTGGTACAGCAGATCGATAACCTGCCAAATGTCCATATTTTAACAGATACTGAAATCACGCAAGCGGCAGGCGGCAATTGCCTGGAAAAGCTAACCCTTGTCAACGTAAAAACAGGACAAACGGAAACAAGACAGGCTGCCGCGTTGTATATCTTCATAGGCGCCAAGCCTTACACCGATTGGATAAAGCTTGATATATTGCGCGACGAAAAAGGCTTCATTGAAACTGGCCGGGAGCTGAGAAGGTATGATAATTTCGCGAAAATATGGAAGATGAACCGCGACCCGTTTTTGCTCGAAACCAGCTGCGGCGGTATTTTTGCAGCCGGCGATGTACGCTCGGGCGCTATGAACCGTGTGGCATCGGCAGTCGGGGAGGGTTCAATGGCTATCAGTTTTGTGCATAAGTACCTGGCGGAGGTTTAGGTTCTCGCAAAATGTCATCCCGACGAAGAACGAGGAGGCAACTATACACATGGGTTCGCGCCACGTTTGTTCGTCCGGATAGTTCATAGTTTTCTCACTTCATTCGAAATGATATGATTTTTAATTTTGACTCATCAATACATACACTATGGAAGACGATATCTGCAAACACCTGAAGGCGATAAAAACGCTGAAGCATGCGAAAGACTATGTATGCGAAGAATGCATAAAAACGCATGATACATGGATGCACCTGCGCACCTGCCAGCAGTGCGGCGTTACGCTTTGCTGCGACAGCTCGCCAAATATGCATGCCAGCAAACACGCCCATGCAACCGGGCACCCGGTAGTCATCTCCGCAGAGCCCGGCGAACGCTGGCTGTGGTGCTACGTGGATGAGATTATGGCGGAGTATTGAGGAAAGTTTGCAGTTGGCGGTTTTCAGTTGGCAGTAAGTAAGCGGTTTTCAGTTGGCAGTAAAAGAGCAGTAAGCAGTTTGCGGTTGGCAGTATGCATGTCTACTTGACGGCGTAATACCTGGTAGTGCTGCAAACTTTTTCGCTGCCCACTGCCCACTGCCCACTGCATACTGCAAACTTCCTCACGCCTCCCACTTCTCCAGGTACCTGTCGAGCGACAATGGGCCGGAGCCTATTACCGTAAACAACACCAGCAATACCAATGCGACAATTGACGGCCAGGCCAGGGTATTTATGGGAGATTGAAAAATATCTGTCAAAAATACTGCCGCCAGCACTATTGGTATTTGTATGACGCAAGCGAACCTGGTTAATATCCCCATGCCGATAAGTGCACCGCCAACCAGGTGCGCAAACGTGACATAATAAACAATCGTCATTAATAAACCTGACGAAATAGCAACCACATTTTGATTTTCGATCATATCTTTCAGATAGGCCGAGTTTTCCATAAACGCCAAGCCCTTAAGAAGCAGAAAAACGCCAAGTGCTATACGGATAAGATCAAGGAACATTGGGTGATGAGTATCCCCCCAACGCTCAATTTTGTGGACCAGGTTCATGGGCGCCTCCTTTTTAATATTATAATCGGTAATAACACGAAATGGCTTTTGGGATAAACCGGTTTTCGTATTACTTTATAAAATTAAGTATAAAGTTTGTTAAAGTCAATAGAGAGATTGGAGATTAGAGGTCAGAGATTAGTTTTTTAATCAATCGGCATTCTCCGCAGGAGTCCTTAGCGTCGACTTTCGCATTCCTAACCTCAAATCTCTAATCTCCAACCTCCACCTCTAGAACTTATTGGCATTCAGCACCGGGTTCATGCTTGCATTAACCTGGTAGGTGTAAATGGCATTGTCTTCACCAACTTCAACAACACGGTAGCCGCGGTAATCGGTACCCCAGCTTCCGCCGATGTGCGAGTCGAAAAAATGAGGCAGCTTTCCCGTATGGCGAACGCCATCAAGGAAATGATCATGCCCGTGAAATACTCCCTTCACATTCGGGTAGGCATGCAGCAGGTTCACGGTATCAGGGCAATCAGTAAACATAAGCTCTTCTTCTTTTAACCATCTGATGGGGGCGATATGCAGTATCACAAAAACGATCTTCTTGTCAGTGAATTTATCAAGCGAGGCTTTTATGAATGTATTGTCCGGGCAAACGTAGGCGCCTTTAATACTGGCCGTATTAGCAAATACAAAACCCACATCGCCCTGCTCCAAAACATATTTGTCCTCGTAGCCAAAAACATTTTTCCATACCTGCGCATCGGCAAAATCGTGGTTACCGGGAATGGTATAATAAGGCACGCTCAATTTATCAAGGTAATCTTTTTTTATTTCGGGCAGCAGGTCAGGCCGGTTATGCACCAAATCGCCGTTAATGATCACAAAATCAAAATGGTTTTTGGCATGGTCCTCGTTCAGCCATTTCACCATGTTACCCGTGTGCAAGGCATAATCGGTATGCGGCTCGGCATAATGAATATCAGATGCCAGGGCAAAACGCAGCTTTGGTTTGCCGGATGTTTGCCGTTGATAATGATTACTGTCATTTGCAAAAGTGTTGATAGCCGGCAGCAGGCTTAGGCCGGCAATGCCGGTAAGGCTCGTCTGCAAAAACTTTCTGCGTGTACTCATAATTCAAGTTTTTAATAAAAATAAATTAGTTTGGTGAAGTTAACATGAACAGAGCAATAATTATGTCGGCCGGGACATGGAATGATATTATTGGCCCTGATACGATCTATAAAGAATTTAATAACTTAATCGTAACGAAGAGCATAAAAATTTTCCCGATGTTTAACATCAATTATGCATCGACACATGGATACCAGGAGAGATTTTATTAAAAAAGCTTCCATGCTGGCAGGGGCGGCGGGTTTATCGGGGTTTTTACCTGCGGCTGTTCAAAGAGCTATGGCCATTAACCCGGCGCCGGGCAGCACTTACCTCGATGCTGAGCATGTTGTCATCCTGATGCAGGAAAACCGGTCATTTGATCATTGTTTTGGTACGCTTAAAGGGGTAAGAGGTTATAATGATCCCCGCGCTATCGATCTCCCCAATAAAAATAGGGTATGGCTGCAATCCAATAAAAAGGGCGAAACTTATGCCCCGTTTCGTTTGGATATTAAAAATACCAAAGCTACCTGGATGGATTCACTGCCGCATTCATGGCGTAACCAGGTAAATGCCCGTAACGACGGCAAATACGATAAATGGCTCGACAATAAGCGCAACAGCATCCCCGAATATGCTGATATGCCTTTAACCCTGGGTTATTATACCCGCGAAGACATTCCTTTTTACTATGCGCTTGCAGATGCATTTACCGTTTGTGATCAGAGTTTTTGCTCGTCTCTAACCGGCACCAACCCCAATAGGTTATATTTTTGGACAGGCACTGTTCGTGAGGAGCAAAACGAAAACTCAAGGGCCAATGTATGGAATGAGGATATGGATTACGGCACCTTAAAATGGGCCACTTTCCCTGAGCGTTTGGAAGATAACGGCATATCGTGGAAGTGCTACCAGAACGAAGTTGCCATTGACACCGGTTTTGGCGGGGAAGAAGACCCCTGGCTATCGAACTTCCAGGATAACCCGCTCGAGTTTTTCGCACAATACCATATCCACCTCCACGAGCCTCATATCGCCGCTTTAGAGAAAAGATCCGTTGAATTGCCGGGGCAGATAGAAGAGTTGAAAAAGAAAATTGCCGCATTACCTGCGGGGGATAAAGAAACACGGGAATTAAAACGACAATTACGGGAAAAAGAGTCCTATCTTGAGGCTGTTGCAAAAGAGCGTGAGCAGTATAAGCCGGGTATGTTTGAAAAACTATCCGACAGGGAAAAGAGCATTCATAAAAAAGCCTTCGATACCAATAAAAACGACCCTGACTTTCACAAACTGGTTTCGCTTAAATACGACGATAACGGAACGGGGCGTGAGTTGCAGGTGCCCAAAGGCGATGTGCTGCACCAGTTCAGGGAAGACGTAAAGACCGGTAAGCTGCCAACTGTATCCTGGGTTAGCGCTCCGGAAAATTTCTCGGACCATCCAAGCGCTGCCTGGTATGGCGCATGGTACGTATCGGAAGTGCTCGACATCCTTACCCAAAACCCTGACGTTTGGAAAAAGACCATTTTTATACTCACCTATGATGAAAACGACGGCTACTTTGACCATGTGCCGCCGTTTGTTGCCCCGCATTCGCATAAAACAGGTACAGGCAAGGTTTCGAATGGGATCGATACCCGGGTTGAGTTTGTGACCCTTGAACAGGAACTGGAAAGAAAGGATTTCCCCGAACACTACGACAAGGAAAGCTCCATTGGCCTCGGCTATCGTGTACCTATGGTAATCGCCTCGCCCTGGAGCAAGGGCGGATGGGTAAATTCAGAGATTTTCGACCATACTTCAACGCTGCAGTTTTTAGAGAAATTTTTGAGCAAAAAGACAGGTAAAAATATAAAAGAGCCAAACATCAGCGATTGGCGCCGCACCGTTTGCGGCGACTTAACCTCGGTTTTCAGGCCTTACACCGGTGATGCAATACCCAGCCCGGCATTTTTGCCAAAAGATGAGTTTGTAGAAAGCATCCACAAAGCGAAGTTTAAAAAAGTGCCCGATGATTTTAACCTGTTAACAGCTGATGAAATAACACAGATCAACCAGGCGCCGCATTTGTCGCCATACATGCCCCGGCAGGAGAAAGGTATGAAGCCATCCTGCGCCTTGCCCTACCAGCTTTATGCCGATGGCAAATTGGGCGCCGATAAAAAAGCATTCGAAATAAAGTTCACAGCAAGTAACGAGATATTTGGCAAATCGGCCTTAGGGTCGCCGTTTAGCGTTTATGCACCCGGCAAATACCTCCAGGAGAAAAATAAGCAAATGGTGATGGAAGATGTACGCACCTGGGCCTACACCGCCATCGCGGGCGACATGTTAACTGATGCCTGGCCGCTGAATGAGTTCGAAAACGCAGATTATTACTTGCGCGTTTATGGCCCCAACGGCTTTTTCCGCGAGTTCAAAGGCAACGCAGCCGACCCCGATGTCGAAGTGTTTTGTGAATACCAGCGCAGCCTAACCGACCGCAAAAAGCTCAGTGGCAATATAGAACTGAAGCTGCACAATTTAAGCAGCCAGGCACATACTATTGAGATAAGTGATCATGGTTATAAAACAAATAACCGCAAAATTGCCCTTGCCGCAGGCAGTAAATTAAGCCTGGCCCTTAACCTGGTTAGCAGCTATGGCTGGTATGATTTCAGTGTTAAAATTAATGGTAAAGACGATTTCGAAAAGCGATATGCGGGACGGGTAGAAACAGGCCGGCCAACGTATAGTGATCCGCAGATGGGTTAGCCCCCCCAGCCCCCTAAAGGGGGAGTTTTTGATTAACGAACTTACGTTCCCCCTTTAGGGGGTTAGGGGGCCGCTTCCAATATCCTTCTTAAGTAATTTATCTGTCCTAAATGATAAGTAAAATGCCCGTAAAAGAAAGTGAGATACCAAATGGTATTGTGTTTGCCGGCCATTTCAAGCGGGTAGTTTTCTTCAAGCTGTGCCTGGCTTAAGCCGGTAAGGCCGGCCTTCACTACTTCAATAGCGCTTTCAATATCTGCCAGCAATTTTTCGCGGGAAACCCCGGTTAGCGAAAATTCCTGCTCGCGGTTGCGTACATAGCCGGTGCCGCCTAACTGGGTACCGATAGTAAAATTGAGATTGCCAAGCAGGTGCAGCACAAGGGTGCCTGCTGTATTGGTGATGCCATCCGCTTTGCGCCAGATGTTTTCTTCGTTTTTAAAGTTTTTTATTTCGTCGCGCAGCTTTCCAAGTTCGCGGTCATAAAGTTCAGCTAAGTAGTTTCCCATTGCATCAAGGTTTTAAAAATGATGCCGCAAGTTAATAAGCGCTAAGTTAACTGGATGTAAATTTTTGGCCGGCCCCCTAACCCCCTGAAGGGGGAATTTTGATTGGGTTTGTGAAGAAAAAATTATATTGAAATATTAAATGTTGAATATCGAACGCCAAAATTTTTACTTCATCATTCAATATTCGTTATTCAGAATTCGATATTTAAGCGAGCTATAAAGACTTTGGTCAGTCAATAGTTCCCCCTTCAGGGGTTAGGGGGTCAATGTTGGATTATTAACCACCCCCACAAAAAGGATAAGCCCGCTGCTCATTTCTCTTATCGCAAAAACGAATGGCCGGTTAATAGGCGGTACCGGCGCCGGCGCTACGGACGCAATTACGCCTACCGAAGTTGCTGCCGCTGCGGTAGTACCGCTTTCATCGGTTTCAACAAAGGCTTTGTGTACCACCTGGCTTATTTTAAGGCGAATGGTTGGATTGATAAGAGAAAAATCAGCATCATCCGAGAAAGCAACGCCAAGCCCAAGATCAGTCAGCGCATGATTCAATATCTTACTATAGCTGAATTTAAATTTTGGCAGGGTAATATCGTTTTTGCCGGGAATAAGGTGCGACATCCACGTTTGCCATTGAGCCGAATCAATCCCCGCAGCGAAATCGTTGAGTGAAGTTGTATTGCTTGCCGGCATCGCTATCACCATGCTATACTTGTTGTTTGAATAAGGCAGTTCAAACACATCGGCATTATTATCGAAATACGAATTAAAATCAATATTACCGGTCATAAAGCTGGCTTGTACTGTACTGTGATCGGCTAAGAAAAACGATTTGGTTTGTGTTTTGGCGGGATCAAATTTTTCGGCCCAACTGCTCTTAAAGTAAATAGCGTTTACCAGGTACATCACAGCGTTCGATGGTATGTCATTAATGATTGCCGGTATTTTTCCGGCCGTATTGTCGTTAACCCAGCTATTTATTGTGCTCACCGCGGAAGGGTTATTGAAGTCAAGCGCCTGTATTTTTGCGTGGAAATTACTGCTGTCGGTTTGTAAAAACAGCGGCTGCACGGCAAATCCCTGGCGGTACCAGATGGAGTTAGCTATATCAAGCGTGGTATTAGGATCGAGCTGCGGCAAGTTGGTTATCAGGTTATTGTAGTAGCCGTTCACCTGGTCTTCAGTGAGGCCGGCAAAATTCAGCGTATTTTTAAAAGCTGCAAGCGTTTGACCGGCAGCGCCGTTGCTGGTCATGCCCAATGCAAAACTCACGCTAAGCGGTGATACAAAAAGGTTATCGCCGGCGGTATTCGCTCCGTTTAAGTTTTTAAATAGTTTTAAGGTAAACGCATTATCCGCTGTTACTTTCTGCTCATCTAAGGATGTAAGCACCAGGCTCTTACCCTTATCTGTATTTTTTAAAGGAGTAACCAGGGCCTTTTTGCAGGAAGCAAAGCCCAGGGTTAAAAGAAAAAGCAACAGCGGAATTCTGCGTGTCAAAGTAATAAGCTTAAATAGTTATTTATTTTCACCTGGTATTTGCCTTTACGCACTTGGCTGGTTGAACGATACAAGTCAGGCAAAATATTTTCACCCGAAACCGCTATTTTCTAACTGAAAAATCCAGGAATCAAACATCCTGATTCCGAGCCCCCTTTTCAAATTTCAATAAATTCGAAATTGATCCCGCTCGTGCATATCGGCGTAAACCTGATTTTGTTAACATATTTGTTTCAATTAGTAATATATATTTGGATTGCTTTTTTTGTTTACTTATTACCGTTGCTGAAAACCCACGATAGTGGCGATAAATCTACCGCATGGAAAGAAGAATAGGGTTACACTGCTTTGCCAGAATTGTTAAAAATACCCTTTTAGGGGTGTAGCGTCCAACCTCAAAAAGCGGCCTAAATGGTGCCACGATTGTGTCACTGTCAAAATCTTGTCAGTAGTAACTTATTGACTATCAATGATGTACCAAGTGTAGCAGGGGATTTCATGTGTAGCATGATACGGACAACGGGGCAATATCACCGGTGTGATTTTGGGGCTTTGTACCCTCTACCATTTCTACTTCATTTAGATATCGGCGGAGTCATCAACTGCTTAAGAAAAAATGATGAATTTGGCAGAGATTGACCTTTGCCAAACTTCAATTCGATAAGATCTTTCGCCTGTGCGAAAACTAATTCCCCGGCTCTAAAAAGATAATAAAGTGCTTTCATTTTTGATAATCAATTGACGACACTGGGCTCTTTACCAATAGTAAATTTTTCTTTGTTTACAATTTTTCCACTGCGATATCTAATCCTTCCCCGCTGTCCGTAGACTGCGTCTACGGAAACGGGAGGGCTGATTTATTTAAATAGCGTTGCTGTAGCCGGAGCGGTAAATTGCCTTGTTTCCGCGGCGTAAACAGGCTGCAAAAGCAAAGGCCACCTGAACGCATCAGATGACCTTACTTGAAATATTATCAGCACTGCCTGCTTACTCCACGGGCGTAAGCACCTCTTGCTCGCGTTGTTGCCTGATCAAATCCATATCGGGTACCGAAATATCGGTAAGGGCAACTTTTCCGCGCTCTTTTCTTAATATGCGGTTAAATAAAGATATCTCCTTTTCAAACAGGAACCTGAAAAACAATTTGGTCCACGAGGTATGATAAAGCAGCGTATCGTAATATTCGGGCGCTGTTTTTTTGATTTTGGGAAGCCTGTTCCATGGAATGGATGGGAAGTCGTGGTGCTCGTTATGGAAACCCACATTAAACGCCGTAATATTCAGCGGGCCGTAATAACTATAAGTCTCCTGCTTGCTGTCGAAAGTCAAATAATGCTCCTGTACCCAGCGTGCGCCCACAGGGTGCAGGCCTATGGAGAACCAGAAGCTGATAAATAAAAATGCCACGGAATGCCAGCCAAAAAAATACCAAATCGCAGCGGTAAACACCACCTGCACGGCCATATTTGTCAGCATCCATCCGTCAAAAAAATCGATCTCTTTCAGTCTCGATACACGTGTGCCCTGGAACAGGGGAAAAAACAAAAGCCAAAGCGTTTTGCCCAAAAAAGAATTATTGATGAGCTTTGCCTCCCATTTGTTTGGCAGGTCGGCGTCGAGCTCATGAATTCCCTGGAAGGAATGATGTTTAAGATGGTATTTTTCAAACGAAATAGCCCCCGGCATGATGTGCGGCAGGTTAGCAAACATGGAGGCCCAGCGATTGGCGTTGTGGCTTTTAAACAACAACTGGTGGGTGCACTCGTGGATCATCACAAATAAGGCATGATTTGCAAACGCGCCATATAAATAAGCCGCCGCGAAAATTATCCACCACGATTGATCACGCACCAGCCAGGCAATTCCGATCATCGATCCCACCAGGCCGATAATGGCCAGCATGGTTAGCGGGTTCTTTCCTATCAGGTTTCGTAAATGCGGAAACTGCTTTAAAATTTTTTTGGTCCGGATTCGGTGTGGTTCAGGCTCCTGGGAGTAAACAAAATCGGTTTTCTTAATCATTCGACTTATAAAAGGGAGATAGCTGGTAAATATAATAATATGGCGCTAAAATATAATTTTATTATAACATTTTGTTAATGTTATTTTAATTAAAAAAATTAATCTATAGGATATAACCATATTTACCGGCTGAATATTGCTTGTTAAATTAAATTATTGTTGCTTATAAACCAGCACTTTAAATGTACCGGGTAATGCCTTGCGCGTTCCGGGCTCAAAGTCGGCAACGCTTAAATATATTTTGTGGGTGCTGGAATCCAGGGCCATTGTTTTTGCACGTACCGGTGTTTTTAAGGTTTGTACAACGCTGTACTGATCAGCCGATTGTTGCTTGATAATGGTTGTGGTACCGTCTCCGCAGGAGCAAAATATCAGCTTGGTTTCCGGGTCGTAGGCAACGGCATCGACACCTCCGCCTATTGGCAGGGTTGTGATCACTTTGCCTGTTGCCGCATCAACAACACTCATGCCTTTGTTTTGACGGCAGGCACTAAATATGCGGTTATTTGCAGCGTCTAATGCAACACCGGTAGGGCCGCCGCAAGGGGCCAGGGGATAATTCATTATCACCTTCAGCGTTTTTACATCAATTACGTCCAGGCTGTTTTTGTCTTCAAGGTTGTTGTATATTTTTCCTTTGCCGTCCGAAACCGCAAACTCAGGGCCGCCGCCAAGGTCTACGGTGCCCACCTGCTTTAATGTATTGGGATCAACAACCGACGAGTTGTTGCTTTCCCCGTTAAAACAGAAAACCCTGTCGGAAAACGGATCATAGATGATACCATCAGGGCCTTTAGCATCAACCGGGATGGTTGCGATGGTTTTAAATGTTGTCAGATCAAACGCAACCACCGCATTTGCCCGGCCGTCGCTTATAAAGCCACGGTTACTTTTATTAACGACAGCAATGCCATGCACGCCCTTCATATCACCGATAACGGCAATTTGCCGGCCGGTATTCAAGTCTACAACGTTTACCATTGTGCCGTGCGAAACAAATAAATGATGGTTCACATTATCTATCGACAGGTAATCAAAACCTGCATCGCCGGTTAAGGGGATTGTTTTATCTAACACGTAGGTCTGCGCATGTAACGACAAAATGGTTAAAACGCTGAATACGATGGCTAACGAGATCTTTTTCATAGTTTTTGATTGATGATGTTTTGATTGATAATTTTTGGTAAATATCTGTCTGAATTCTGTAGAAAAGTTGACTAATCAGCACGAATTAAATCAGGACACGAATGTCCACGAATTTATTCGGATGGACACCAATTCGCTTCACCGGAAATAGCTAACCAGGACGGATGAGCGCCATCCAAAACCGGACGCCTGATGTTCGCTTTTGTTACAGCAAAACGGTTTAATTGCAAGCTAATTTTTTAGCCGTCAATATGTTGTAAATTTGGAACGGCGTTTGGCATATCTGCGTTACTTGAATCCCTATAAACTCCATATCGGCCTGCATGACCTGGCCACGGGAACCTTGTTTTCCGGGCTGACACTTGCGTTGCTTTTAGCATTCGCAAACAGGCCCGGCAAAGCAGCCAGCCTCTTTTTAAGTTCAGCTTTAACGGTGATGGTATTGAAGACCGGCGGGCTTACGGCGTTTTTTTTACCGTCGCTTGGGCCGCTGTTGTATTTTTACGTACGAAAGCTATCATCCCCCGACCGGCGGTTCCACCGGAAAGATCTGCTGCATTTTTGCTCCTTGCTTGCGGCTTTTTGGATGCCCGCCTGGCTGGCCTTAATTTCGGTCATCATTTATTTGTACCTGGCGCACCGCCTGGTAGAAGATTTCTATCGCAGGCTGCGGCCGGTGCTGATGGACAGGCCGCGTTTTGCTTTCCGGCGGCTGGAGAGTATATTGCTCCTGCTCGGCTTTTTTTGTGTGTTATCGCTGTTTAATGATATTTTCTACCTGGCTGTTGCCTTTATACTGATCGGTATGGCCGTGGAAGCAATCCTGAAACCGGATACCGATGTCCGGCTGGCTATGCCGATAACGGACCGGTCGGATGCAAGGGAGAAGGGGCGAAGGCTAAGGGAAACCGTGGCGGCAAATCGTCTCTTCGAGGATGCCGAACTGACATTGACCTCGCTGGCAGTGAAACTAATGATGCATCCGCACGATCTGTCGCGGATAATTAACCAGGGGATCGGGAAGAATTTCAGCGATTTTATCAACGAATTCCGTGTTCGTGAAATTTCTCGGAAAATCCAGGACCCGGCTTACGACCGGCTCACGTTGCTGGGTATCGCATACGAGTCGGGGTTCAACTCTAAAAGAACTTTCAACCGGGTTTTCAAAGAGGTCACCGGCAAAACCCCGGTGGAATACAAAAATAGCCTGAGAAAAGAGGGGCCAATTGATAGGTTGGCACCTCCCTTACGAATGCAGCCGGTAATATTGCGTCCGGAAAGCCCGCCAAATTGGGCTTCTGAAAAATTAAAACGCAATTTTATGATCAAAAGCTATATTAAGATCGCCTACCGCAGCCTTAAAAAAACCAAAGGCTTTACTTTTATTAACGTGTTCGGCCTTGCTCTTGGACTGGCTACCTGCCTGCTGATCGTTTTTTATGTATTCGACGAATTAAGTTACGACAGGTATAATGTAAAGATCGACAGGGTTTTCCGCTTAAACTATGACATCAAGTTCGGCGGTGTTCAAAACACTTATGCTATTACGCCCCCAATAGCCGCAGCAGCGTTGAAAGCTGATTTCCCGCAGGTTGAAGAAACAGTTAGGTTCAGAGATGCGGGCGGAAACAAAGTAAAAAAGGGAGCCCAAAATATACAGGAGGACAGGATGGTTTATGCGGATAATTCCATATTTGATGTATTCACCCTCCCGCTCATCACCGGCGATGCAGCGCATGCCTTAACCGAACCGCATACGGCAGTAGTTACAGAAGATATTGCAAAAAAATACTTCGATAAAACCGATGTAGTCGGGCGGGTGTTCACTTTTAATGATACATCGCTGTTCAAAATAACGGCTGTAATTAAAAATATCCCGCAGCAATCGCATTTTCATTTTGATTTTTTTATGTCAATGCCAACCATTGCGAAAAGCAGGGATAATTCATGGCTCTACAATAATTTTAACACTTATTTTCTGATCCGGCCGGGCTTTAGCTACAAAAGCCTGGCGGCCAGGCTTCCCGAATTTTTGCGAAGGCATGCCGAGGCTCAATTGCAAAGCACGCTTCATATGAATTTTGCGGCATTTGAAAAAAGCGGCAACTCTTTAAAATTTACGATCACGCCGCTCAAGGATATCCATCTTAAATCGGCTATGCTGGATGAGTTTGAACCAAACGGCGACATCACCTACGTGTATATTTTTTCAGCAATCGCAGTTTTTATATTGCTTATCGCCTGCGTTAACTTCATGAACCTTTCTACTGCGCGGTCGGCAAACCGGGCGCGCGAGGTGGGTGTGCGTAAGGTGCTGGGGTCGCCGCGCAAATACCTTGTTGCACAGTTTTTAACCGAATCGATATTGGTTACGCTAGTTGGGGCAATTATCGCGGTATTAGCTGCCTGGGCGTTTTTGCCGCTTTTTAACCAGCTATCGGGCAAACAACTGGTGGTTACACCGCAGGTACTGGCCTGGCTGGTACCTGCCTTACTCATTATTATCGTAGTGATCGGCTGCCTGGCCGGCTCGTACCCTGCCCTGTTTCTCTCCGGCTTCCAGCCCATAAATGTGCTTAAAGGGAAACTGTCCGCCGGTTTTAAAGGCAGCGCGCTGCGCAGCGTATTGGTGGTTTTTCAGTTTGCTATTTCCATTATCCTGATCATTGGCACCCTGGTTATTTACAACCAGTTAAAATTTATTCGAAATAAGGATCTGGGCTATAACCGCGAACATATATTGATAGTGAAAAATTTATGGTCACTCGGCAGGGGCACAAATGCTTTTAAACAGGAAGTGAAGCAACTCGCCGGTGTGCAAAATGCAGCGCTTAGCAATTCCCTGCCTACCGATAATGGCGGTGATTATACCTCATCATCTTTCAAAAATCCAATCCTTAACCAAAAAGACGCAGTATTATCCCATCAATGGTATGTTGACGAGGATTATGTGCCAACCCTGCATATGCAAATAATAGCCGGGAGGAATTTTTCGAAAGAGATGGTGACGGATTCTTCGGCAGTAATTATTAACGAGGCGTTTGAGAAACTGCTGGGCTATCAAAACCCTTTGGGCCATTTTATTTACACGCCGGCAAACAGTGAGCTTACCAGGTTAAATAAACTTCATATCGTGGGCGTTGTGAAGAATTTTAATTTTAGATCATTAAAAGAAAATGTACCGCCGCTTGTGCTCAACTTTCAACCAAATATGGGCGTTATGAGTGTCTGCATTAAAACCACGGATATCGCCGGCCTGCTGGATCAGATTAAAAATAAGTGGTCGCATGTGTCGTCCGGCCAGCAGTTCAGCTACTCGTTTATGGACCAGGAATTTGACGCCATTTACCGCTCCGAGCAGCGGATGGGGGCAGTTTCCATTGCTTTTACCGCGCTGGCCGTTATAATAGCCTGCTTGGGTTTATTCGGGCTGGCCGCTTATGCCGCCGAGCAACGCACAAAAGAAATTGGGGTGCGCAAAATATTAGGTGCAAGCGTATCCACTATCGTAGCCATGATATCGGGGGATTTTATAAAGCTTGTGCTTATATCCATCACCATTGCCGCTCCAATTGCCTGGTGGGCCATGCAAAAATGGCTGCAATCATTTGCGTACCGGCAAAACATACAATGGTGGGTGATAGCTGCGGCTGGTGTTGCGGCTATGTTAATTGCTTTTATAACCATCAGTTTTCAATCGATCAGGGCGGCTAGCGCCAACCCGGTAAAAAGCTTGAGGAGTGAATAAGGTAACACCACCTTTGCTATTTGTATTGTTTGGTAACACAGAATCTTTTCTTTAAGCAGCCTTCGTGAAAATTCGCCTTAATTCGTGAAATTCGTGTTATTCTTAATATTTTCATGAAACTTCCCCGATTTATAAAAGATGCGCATCATGCTCGGCAAAACGATAAGCAATAATGGCAGCGCCACAATAAACCCCCCAATAACCGCAATCGCTAAAGGCTGATGCAACTGCGCACCGGCGCCTATCCCCAGCGCAAGCGGCATAAGCGCTATAATTGCGCCTAAGGCGGTCATCAGCTTCGGCCGCAAACGGGTTGAGATGGAGTAAACAACAGCATCGTCTACGCTATTATCCATGTTTTTGCTGAGGTTATCAAGCGCTTTTTGTTTAAACTGCAGGAAAGTAAAAATTGCATTTTCGCCGATGATGCCAACTATCATTATCAGGCCGGTGTAGCTGCCGACGTTCAGCGGCGTTTTGGTGATCAGCAGTGCCAGCAGGCTGCCCGAAGTGCCTAAAACCGCTACCACCAGGATCAAAACGGCTATCCTGAACTGCTTGAAAAGGAACAGGATAACACAAAATACCAACAGGCTGGCGGTGATCAGTATGATTAGCAACTCTTTGAACGACTGCTGCTGCTGGGCATAGTCGCCCCCGTATTCAATATGATAGCCTTGCGGGAGGCTTATTTTCGCTATTTTTTTCTGGATGGCAGGTATTACGGAGCCAAGATCGGCGCCTTCCAGCCTCGCGCTTACTACGCCCATCGACTGCAGGTTTTCGCGGTTCACCTCGGCATCCCCCTTCCTTATCTGGATCGAGGCCAGCTCGCTTATCGGAACAAGTTTGCCACTGGGGACAAAAATTGTTTGGTTTTCAATACCGGTAATATTCAGGCTGCGGTTCCCCGGGTAAACCATGCGGATAGGCGATAATTGTTCCCGCTCAAGTATATTTCCGATCACATTTCCGCCAAGCGAATTCTGCAACTGGAACTGCAAACTCGCCGGGGTCACATTGTATTGGGCAAGCTTGCTGTAATAAGGATCGATGCTGACAGAAGGGCCGGCGATGACTATCCCGTCAAAAACATCGGCGGTGCCTTTTACGTCGCGTACTATTGCCGCCACTTGTTTGGAGAGCTGGTGGAGCTTATTTTGGTCGTCGCCGAATATTTTTATTTCGATAGGCTGGATCGAGGTCATCAGGTCGCCCAGCATATCGGTTATTACCTGGCCAAAGTCGATCCGCAATGCAGGCTGATTGGCTGCAATCTTTTTCCGAAGGTCACTGATCACTTCTTCGGTGGTTTTATCACGCTTCTTTTTTAACTGGATCAGGTAATCGCCTTTATTGGGCTCCGTGATAAAAAAGCCCATTTCGGTACCGGTACGGCGCGAATAAGCTTCAACCTCGGGTTGTTTAACAATAATTTTTTCTATCTGTCGGAGCATCCGGTCCGTTTCATCAAGCGAAGTTCCCGGCGGCGAAGTATAATCGAGCACAATACTGCCTTCGTCCATTTCGGGTAAAAAGCCTGTCTCGAGCAATGGCGGCACAAATATAATTGCAATTATTGCGGCCGCTGCAATAATAAGACCCACGTATGGCCTTATGATAAACCATTTAACCCAGCGCTGTTTTTTAACGGGGTGGACTTTCTCCTTCGCGTCTGCATATTGTTTTTTATGCTTGCTTAGCAGGATATAAACCACCGGCAGGCCTATCCAGGTAACAAAGAACGAGCAAACCAGGGTAATGATCATGGTATTAGTAAGCACTTTAAAATAAGCCCCCGCAACGCCGCTCATCAGCACGAATGGTATAAAGATCACGATGGTACTGATGGACGAGCCCACCATTGCCGGGAAGAGAAAGTCGATAGCAGTTTTGATCAATTTTAAGGGGTGCTCGCGCGGATGCTCTTCGTGGGTGCGGTGTATTTGCTCAACAACCACAATGGCATCATCGATAATTAAACCAAGGGCGGCTGCAATAGCGCCAAGCGTCATGATGTTTAATGTATAACCTATCCCGTACAGCACTATAAGGCTCAGGCAAAGCGTTACCGGAATGGTAATCAGAATAGTGGCGCTGGCCTTCAGCGAACGCAGAAAAATGATGGCGACGATGATTGCCAGCAGCAAGCCTATCCAAAGGCTGTCGCTCACGCTTTTAATAGAGTCTTTTACAAAATCGGCCTGGATGTAGTATGGTTTTATGGTAACGCCCTTAGGCAATACTTTTTGCAAAGCTGCCACCTTGCCGGCCATGTCTTCCGAAAGCGATACCAGGTTAGCGGTGGGCTGTTTTATAACAGCTATTAACACGCCGTCGCGCCCGTTTGCGTTTATACGGGTATACTCAATGCTTTCCTGGATGGCTACGTCGGCAAAATCTTTAAGCCGAACCACGCGCTTGCGGTTGTTACTGATCACCAGGTTTTCCAGCTGGTCGGTCCCATTTATTGTGGCGTCGGTTACCGTCAGGTACAGCATTTTATAGTCAGAAAGGTAACCCTCTGATTTTACGAAGTTGGTGGTGCTCAGCGCGGTGTTAATGATGTCTGGCGTGAGGCCAAGCGCAGTCATCTTTTCCTTGTTCAGCGTGAGCCAGTATTCCTTTGCTTTACCTCCAATTACCCTGATCTCGGATACACCTTCAACCTGCGACAAAAAAGGCTTTACGGTGAAGGTAGCCAGTTGCCGCAATTCGATCGGCGATTTTGTATTGCTCTCGAGCGTGTAGCCGCTTACCGGCAATATAGAGGGGTTCATTTTTTCGGCCGTAAACGTAACATCCGCCGGCAGGTCGTTTTTTATTTCATCGATATTGGCCTGTATTTTTTGCAGGCTCATATCAATGTCGGCATCCCAATTCATGTAAGCGGATATCTCACAGCTCCCGCGGCTGGTGGTGCTGCGCACCATTTGCAGATCGGGCACCTGCTTAATGGCATCCTCGAGCGGTTTTGTTACCGTCACCATCATTTTATTAACCGGCTGCAAACCCTCCTCGGCTATTACTTTAATTTTCGGGAACGTGATATCGGGAAACAACGACGTCTGTAATTTCGAATAAACGAACAAGCCGCCCATTATAATAATGGCCAAAACCAGGCTGATGGGTTTTTTATGCGTGATAAAAGTATCCTGGATGGGCTTCATGGCTTCATAATTTTAACTTTGGCGGTATCGGGCAGCCCATAATTGCCGGTAAGAATGATCCTGTCCTGCGGCGCAAATTTTGGCGATAATATCTCCACACGGTCGCCCGCCTGGATACCTTCCTTAACGGGCACCTTAACTGCTGTTGAGTCGTTGATCAGCTTCATTACCCAAAAATCCGTCTGGGTTTCATTTGCAAGGATCGCCGTTTTTTGCAGGGACTGCGTGTTGGTCTTCTCTGATTTTACTATACGCGCCCTGGCAACCAGGTTTTCGGGTATTTGCTGGCCCGCGCTTATTTTAATCTCCACACCCTGTGTTTGCGCAGCAGTGTCTACAGATTGCATAAAAGACCGCACCACGCCCGGTATTTTGACGCCGCCCGGCAGCGTAAGGTCTACGTGCTGGCCCAGCCTCACATACTGCTTCAACTCGTAGGGCAGCTGCATTAAAAATGCAAAGCTGGACCGGTCACTGATCACCGCCAATTGCTCGCCGTCCTGCACATAGTCGCCGGTTTGGTGGACCAGTTGCGATATAAAGCCGGAAGAGGGCGCCTTAATTTTGTTGATCCCCGAAAATTTGAAGGTAGTATCCAATACATTGATGCTGTTGCCTATGGTTTCCGACTCTTTTGTTTTAATGGTAAAAAGCACCTCGCCCTCGCTCACGTTACTGCCAAGCTGCACATTAGCCTGGTGTATATACCCGTTGGCGTTTGCTTTAACATAGTTTTTCTGCAGTGTGGTCGAAATAGCATTCAGGTCAATATAGTCGGTCAGCGCGCTGCTGTCGACGGTGGTAACAGTGACCGGGGTTTGCGAGGCAACTTTGGTATCCTCATCGTCGCCTGCGTCCTTACCTTTGCACGAAAAAAGCAGGATTAACATGCTTAAAATGAAAGCAGCATGTGTTACCGGGGGATATTTAAGGGCTAATATTTTCATGGTTATTTGTTCCAGTAATTTAACTGATTAATGAGCTGCAGCCGGTTAACAACCGTTTGATTGAGTAAATTTTTAACGGTAAGATAGTTGTTTATGGCCAAGATCAAATCGGCAACTTTGAGGTCGCCGGTTTGCATAAGCTGGGTATCAACCTTGATCAGGCTTTCGGTATATTTTATCTGGTCCTTTATCTGCCTGATCAGATCTTCGTTGTCGCGGATCTGCTGATTTAGCTGCGCAATTTGCTGCCGGTATTGCGAATTAAAAAATGCTTTATAGGTTTGGCTGGTTTCCTCCTGCAATGAAAGCCTGGTGTACTGCAATTTCCGCTGGTGCCCGTCATAAATAGGCACGGTGATGCTGAAGCCAAAACTGGTACCAAAGTTTTTGTAAGCTTCGCCGCTGAAGTCAGAATTAAAGCCGCCATCCGCAAAAATATTTGCTTTGGGCCGGTAGCTGAAATCAATCAGCTTGCGGCCGTTCAAGAACCTTAAGCTATCTATCTGGTATTTTTTATAAAAAATACTATTGGTTATTTCGGGCGTGTATGATCTTTCAAGAACGGGTTCATTCAACTCCACAATAGTGGTATCAACTACGCCGGCCAGGTAATTCAATGTGGCAAAATCGTTGCGGTATTGTTGCCGGGCCTGCAACAGTTGTACCTGCTGCTGTTTTAGTGTAACTAAAAATGTAAGATAATCGCTTTGCTTATAAACGTTGGCCCTTGTAAGCTTTTTTAACAGCGTATCCTCTTTAGCCAGCAGGTCTACAACCTCCTGGCTAAACCTTAATTGGGCCAAACTTCCAAATGCGGTTACATACTGGCCGATGATCGATTTTTTTAGATCGAGCTGGGATATTTTATATAAGTTGGTGATCGAATCCCTTTGCAGGGTAATGGCCATTAATTGCGAATTGAGATAGGGCCTGCTTATCAACTGTTTATTTACCGTTACCAGGGCGTTTAAAGTTTGCACGTTTGTAATAGCCCCCGAATAGCCAAACCCATGTATTACCGGGGCAAATAAGCCGGCGCTGCTGCCGGTTACCTGCGGCAAAAGCCCTGCCCTTAACTTTAAACTGTCTAATTTGCTCAATAAAACCTGGTTGCTGAGGTCCTTTAAAAGCGGGCTGTTGACTTTAGCGGTTTGCAGATAATAATCCAACGTATTGTTTTGCGCCAATAAAACAGAACAGGTGAAGGTGCATAAAATGACACTAAAAAAAAATTTCATCCGGTAATTGATAATGCCTTTTGGTTAGCTAAACTATAATTTAATTTTGGATTAATTTAGGACGCGGGGAAGAAAGATGAAACAGATTTCGGTTTTTCAAACCTATTAATCAATTTATCTAAAAGAATCCGTACATTTGTTATAACCGCAATAGGTGAATTATGTTCGCGCTCTTGACTTTTGTTGAGAAAGCGCATTAATTTAATATGATTGCTATCGTGAAACGAACAGACAAAAACGGCATTAAACCCGAAAGAAAAAACTCAAAAAATCCAATTGTCCAAATGATCGAGGATAAGAAGACGGTGGTGGCTGCTATTAAAAAAGGAAAAAGTCTATCAACTTTAGAGGGAATTAAAGTTGTCTCCCCTCTATAATCTTACCTTAAATAAGGACGGCTCCTATAGTTTTATTTCGGATGATAAGCATGTTTATATTATCTATTTTTTGCAATATAAATTGATTGATGCCGACAATAACGAGCATAAGGTTTACAGTTTTGGTTTCAGCAGGAATAAGGAACATGCCACCAAATCATTTACCTATAGGTATGATGAGAAGATAAAAAACACAATCCTGGCAGTTATAAATAATTTTTTCGCAGAAAACGATGATAAGGCGTTATTGTATTTTTGCTATGGTGATGACGGATTTGCCAGGCACAGAAGCATAACCTTTAAAAAATGGGGCCGCGAGGTAGCCAATTCAATCGAAAGCTATAGTACACGTATAGCTTATTTTGAAGATTACATCTATGGTTGTCTGATGGTTCAAAAAGACAATCCGCTAAAAAAACTCATCATAGATGCTTTTGAGCAAAATATCCGGGAAATAACATCCCATGGCGGCTGATTAACGCGTCCTCACTTGTTAATAAAGTCCACAACAAAAGTGTGGAAGCCTGCTGAAAAATAATAGTTTAGCTTATAGCCAAAATTCTCACATATCTGCCGGGAAATTGTGAGCCCCAGGCCGCTGCCCTCTGACCCCGAGGATTTATGAAAGCGTGTAAATATTTTTTCAACCGGTAAAGGATTGTCGTCGCCGGTATTTTGCATGGTGAGACACCCGGCGTTTAAACCGATCCTTATCTCCCCGCCGCTGTAATTGTGGCGTACGGCATTACTAAACAAATTGTTTAACAGTATTTCGGCAAGATAAGGACTTGCCGATATCTCCTTGTCATCAAGATTACAGGTAAGTTTCAGCCCTTTGTCGTGGAATATTTCTTCAAACTGTGCTATCATTTCCTCAACCAGTTCACGCAGGTTGATCGGGTGCCGCTCATGTAACAAACGGTTTTCGATCTTTACCAGCAGCAGCAGCGACTGGTTGAGCCGGTTTAGCCGTGATACCGCGCTGTACAAATCATTTAATAGTTTACTTTGCCTGTCGCTAAAGTTTTCGGTTTGAATAAGCGTGTCGAGCTTCGAATTGATGACGGCTATCGGCGTGAGCAGTTCGTGCGAAGCATTCTCGGTAAAAATCTTCAGGTCCTTATAATCATGTTTGGCCTTTGCAGCCATTTCTGCCACTGCATGGTTCAGTTCTTTAAATTCGTCGATGGCGGTATCCTGTTTTGAAATTTCTTTAGAATCGGTTACGCTAAAAAGCCTCAGTTCTTTCATGATGCCATAAAATGGCCGCCATAACCTGTTTAGGATCAACCAATTTGTAGTAAGCAATACTAACAGCAAAAGTAAAATTACCCCTATTGTTATAGTAAAAATAAGCCGGATCAGATCTTCCGTTTCAACTTTCGACTCAACAATCCGTACCTTATAATATTTATCCCCAACAGAGACCGAAGTAATCAACCCTCTTCCGGCTTCATACTCGCCCCTGATCTTTCCGCCATGCTTCCGGTGAAAGGCGTCCTTTCCCCATTGCTTAAAATACACGGTATTTATAAACTCCCGCCTTACGCTGCCCGACGGGGCTTCTGAAAAACTAATTTGCTGATCGTTTGATTCAAATATTTGGGGGAGATGGTGATTTAACCGTACAAACTCGAATATTTCCTGCTCCTCAACTTTCAAGTCCTTGTCTTTCTGCCGGGTAAGGATCCAACTGATAGCCTGGTAATACACAAGGCCTGTGATCAGCATCACGACAATGGTAGTAATAAAATTTACCCGGTTATATTTTGCCGACAGCTTCATTGCTCGGTAAACTTATAGCCCATACCATAGGCCGCCTGTATGTAGTCGTTGCAACCGGCTTCCATTAATTTTTTGCGGATGTTTTTAATATGTGAATAAATAAAATCAAAGTTATTGGCCATATCTATGCCGTCGCCCCACAGGTGTTCGGCAATCGCATTTTTTGAAACCACCTTGCCTTTGTTGGCCAGGAAATATAAAAGCAACGCGTATTCTTTGCGGGTTAGTTTCACCAATGATTTATCCACTTTTACTTCTTTAGCAAGCAGGTCGATGGTAATTTCGTTAAAAATGAGCAGGTTGCTGCCGTTAAACGTTTTGCGCCTGATAATTGCAGAAACACGGGCCTTCAGTTCAGATAAATGGAAGGGCTTCACCAGGTAATCATCGGCGCCCAGGTTAAGGCCGTCGAGGCGGTCGTCTAACGAGTTTTTTGCAGAGATAATGAGCACACCGTCGGGGTGGTTGTGTTCTTTTAAATTTTTCAGGATATCGATACCGTTTCCGCCGGGCAGGGTTATATCCAGTAAAATACAATCGTAACGATAAAGGTTTACCTTGACCAGGGCATCGCGGTAGTTGGCAACTGTTTCACAAATATTGCCTGCTTCGCTAAAATATTCTTCAATACTTTCGCGCAGCCCTTCCTCGTCCTCGATGATCAATATTTTCAAAGCAATTTTTTTGTTAAAGATAACCGCTGATTTTGGATGATTTTTGGATTTCGCTGAATAATTTTCAACCGCTGATTTGAATGATTTTGGATTTCGCTGATTCATCTCACCGGTGGTACTGAAGGAAGAGCTAATGATACGCATTCAACAAATTCATCTACTCATTTAAATCAACGGTCGGTTTAATTTCAAAATACCGACCTTTACCCCGTTAAACTCAACGCAATCATTCAATCATTAAAATCAACGGTCCCATGTGGTGGATATACGCTTTATTATCAGCATTTTTTGCAGCCCTTACTGCAATATTCGCAAAAATCGGCATCAAAGGGGTCGATACCGACCTGGCGACAGCGATCCGCACGGTTGTCATCCTGCTTATTGCATGGGCAATCGCTATTTTCAGGGGCAGCGCCGAAACGATAGGCGGGCTAACGAAAACAAACTGGCTGTTCCTCACGCTTTCGGGCTGCGCTACCGGCCTATCTTGGATATGTTATTTTAAGGCATTACAGCTGGGCAAGGTTTCGCAGGTTGCGCCTATCGACAAGCTGAGCGTGGCGCTTGCTATAATCCTGGCGGTTTTATTTCTGAAAGAATCGCTTAATGTAAAACAGGCCATCGGCGCGTTAATGATCATCGGCGGTAGTATTGTGCTGATATTTGCTTGAAAATGCTGAAAGACAGCGGGAAAGTTTACGCGTAAAATAATGTTAAAAAAAGATTACAATCGTATGATATTTATTGATAACTTGTTCCCAGTAAATGAGAAAACGTTTATCAACCCTAATTATCCTTATCTGCATTGCCCTGGCATTGTGCGGTAACGCTTATGCCGGCAAACATCTTAAACCTTTCAAGACCAAATCGCACAGAACTACCCTTGGTACAGACAGCCTGCCATCCGACAGCATTATAAAGTTTGCTGAAACCCTGATAGGGACACCGTACCGGACAGCAACCTCTGACCCTTTAATTGGCTTCGACTGTTCGGGCTTTGTAAGCTATGTTTTTAAAAGGTTTAATTTTGATGTCCCCCGCTCTTCCTGCGAATTTATCAATGTGGGCGAAAAGATAAGGCTCGAAGATGCCAAGCCCGGCGATATTATATTATTTACCGGCACAAAAAAATATACCCGTAAAATTGGCCATATAGGTATAGTATTATGTAATAGCGCAAATGAGTTCAGGTTTATTCATTCCACATCCGGGAAGGAATATTGCGTTACCATATCGACCATGGACGACAACTACAAACGCCGTTTTGTGCAAATAATACGCCTGCTTAAAACGAATGACAAAACTTAGCGGCTGTAAGTCAGTAAAGTCCGAAAGTCCGAAAGAAAGAGGACAGGTGCCAATTCGTACAACATTACAACTTTCCAACATTACAACATTACAACCTTTTCTCCCCCCCTTATTGTAACAATCACACTAATTTGGTAACAATTAGTTTACGTCAATCTAAAATTCAGTATTAATCCAAATTTCCTGCCCATTTTTGTGCCGTTAATAAAATTGACATATATTATTGATGAAAAATATTTGGATATTGTTCTTTTTAATTGTTATTTCTTTCGGTGCGCGAGCGCAAAATAATATTGACAGCAAGGGCAAGATAAGTGGTAAGATAGTAGACACAGTTACAAAGCAACCCGTCGGTTTTGCCGTTGTGAGCATTTTTAAACAAGGGGCAGCATCGCCGTTTAATGGTGGCAGCGCCGACGATAAAGGTGAGTTTCAGATAAATGGCCTTTCAACCGGCGATTATAAGATAACTGTTGATTTTTTAGGCTATAAGAAAAAAATCATTGCCCATGTCATTATCAATGATATCTCAAAAAATGTATCGCTGGGTACTATTTGGCTTGCCCCGGTGCAAAACCAGTTAAAGGATGTTGTAGTTACCGGAAAAGCGCCAACAGTTGAGAATAAGATAGACAAGCTTATTTTTAATCCCGGCAGCGATCTTACTTCGCAGGGCGGCGCAGCTTTGGATGTTTTGAAGAAAGTACCAATGGTTTCGGTTGACCTCGACGGCAACGTAGAACTTATGGGAAATGCCAATATACAGTTTTTAATTAACGGCAAGCCCTCTACAATTTTCGGGTCGAGCCTCTCCGACGCTTTGCAATCTATTCCGGCCGACCAGATCAAAAATATTGAAGTAATTACCAACCCCGGCGCCAAATACGACGCCACCGGGACCGGCGGTATCATCAATATAGTTTTAAAAGACAGCAAGGTACAAGGCATTAATGGAAGCGTTAATGTAACAGCCGGAACACGCCTCGAAAACGGCAATTTTAACTTTAATGCACGCAAAGGAAAGCTTGGCGTAAACGCTTATTTCGGCGGCCGTGAAAATTTGAACAGCACAACGTTAACTACAAATAATAATAATTCGGTTGACAGTGCAGGAACTATGACGCATTTGTACCAGCATGGCAGCGCCGCAACTAAGCGAAGCGGCTTCCGCTCGGGCTTGAGCCTGAACTGGGACATATCGCCGAAGGATGAGTTAACCGGATCAATAGGCTTTGACCATTTCGGCTTTAACAACAACGGTGCAACCAACCAGGACCAAACAACATTTGCGCCAATAACCAATAACCTGCTGGCCGATACGATGAGTATAAATAACTCAAGCAGCCGTTTCGGCGCTAATGCAACCGACTGGGGCCTTTCCTATAAAAAGACATTTGACAAAAAGGACCAGGAACTTGACATATTATACAATGCCAGCTATAGCCGCAATAACAGCGACTATACACAGGAACAGGATTATACCAATGTAATTTACCCGGCTTCGGGGTCGATTGGAAATAACCCGGGCACAGATAAGCAAACAAATATATCCGTTGATTATACTCAGCCGGTAAGCAAGGGATTTACCATTGAAACCGGCGCAAAAGCAGAACTGGAAAACCTGGATAATACGGTAAATACCCAAACACTGACCAACGGGGTTTATTTACCAAACCCTTTCCAAACTTACTCATTTAATTATAAGCGCAATGTTTACGCGTATTACCTTTCGGCGAGCTTTACGGCATTCAATGATTTTATCGACGGCAAGGCGGGCCTGAGGGAAGAGTACACCACAACAAGTTCCGATTTTCCGAATACAAAGATACCCTCTTACGGCATTTTAGCGCCTTCATTTGTGCTGCAGCATAAGTTCAATAAATCTCAAAGCATTAAATTTAGCTATTCGTATAGACTGGAAAGACCGGATTACCGTTCGCTCAACCCTTTTTATGATATAAGCGACCCGCATAATATCAGCACCGGCAACCCAAACCTGAAACCCGAGTTAGGGCATAATTTCGAGTTGGGTTACAACAATTCATTGGGCAAGGGTGCAAATGTTTACGTAGCGGCATTTTATCACTATAATACAAACGACCTGCAATCGTTCACTACCCACTACGACAGCTTAACTATCGGCCAGACTGTTTATCAAAATGTATATCTCAATCAGCGATATAATATTGGCCGCGAGGTAACGGAAGGCATAAACTTATACGGCTCCGTACCGGTGAACAATAAACTAAGTTTACGGTCGAATATGTTTTTCGCCGATAGGATAACCGACAACCCCGGCAGCCCGCAGACAAGCGGCTTCACCTACCGTATCAATTTAAACAGCACATATGATTTTGGCAATGACTTTGCCGGCGAGTTTTTTATAAATTACCGTTCGTCACAAAGAACCATACAGGGAACAAGGCCGGCGTTTTCGTTTTATGATATTGCCTTGCGCAAACAGTTTCTCGACAAAAAATTGAGTATCGGGCTAACAGCGTCCAATGCGTTTAGCGAGTATATAAATCTGAAGTCGAACACTTCCGGGCCTAACTTTAGCCAGAGCAGCCTGCGGCAGATCCAGTTGCGCTCATTCGGAATAAACATCGCTTATAAATTTGGAAAGCTTCAGTTTAAAAAGGATAAAGACCAGCAGCAGCCCCAGGACCAGGAGGACAACAATGCACCTGTACCGATTGATAACGGTGGCGGCGGAAGGAAATAAGTGAGGAAGTCGGAAAAGTCCGAAAGAAAGAAGATCGTAGTTAGATCAAGTCCACGACGAACGGGTTGAAGCTATCTTCCCGGCTTTCGGACTATTTCATCCAATATTTTTACAGAATTAGTTGCTAACTATACTGAAAATTTACTGTCATGAAATCAACCCTTAAAACACCGGCCATGTTAATGTTTATCATGGCTATCATTATTCCATCGCATTCCTTTGCCCAGCAAAAGACCGGCTTTCATGTTATTGCTGATTTCCCGATCCACAGCACGGGCGGATGGGATTATATCACGGCCGACGGCGTAAGTAAACGGGTTTACGTGTCGCACGGTATGCAGGTGAATGTGATTGATGCCGCAACCGGCGACTCCATTGGATACATCCCCGACACCAAGGGCGTGCACGGCATAGCCATTGCCCATGATTTTAATAAAGGTTATACCAGTAACGGCCGCGGCAATAATATCAGCGTGTTTGACCTTAACACGCTCAAGGTTTTAAAGCAGGTGAATGCCGGCACCAATCCCGATGCCATTTGCTATGATGATTTTGGGAAGAAAATTTACGCCTTTAACGGCCGCAGCAAAGATGCTACAGTAATTGATGCGGCAACTGATGAAGTGGTTGCCACGATACCTTTAGGCGGCAAGCCCGAAACCGGCGTATCCGACGGTAAAGGAAAAGTATTTGTGAATATTGAAGATACCGGTGAAGAAGTAGAAATCGACGCCAGCACCTTCAAAATTTTAAACAGATGGAAACTTGAAGGCGGCGAAGAGCCATCGGGCCTGGCTATGGACCGGGAAACCGACCGTCTGTTTATTGGCTGCGGAGGCAACAAAACGATGATTGTTTTAGATGCTGCCAACGGCGCCATATTAGGCAAGTTCCCAATTGGCCGCTGCGATGGAACGGCTTTTGATCCTGGGCTTAAATTAGCCTACAGCTCGAATGGAGAAGGTACGGTAACCGTTGTGCGCGAAATAAACGCAAATAAGTTTGAACTGGTAGAAAACATCACTACAGAGCCGGGCGCCAGAACAATAAGTGTTGATACCTATACGCATAAGATATATTTGCCTACCGCACAATTGAAACCGGTTGCCCCAACTGCCGAAAACGCACATCCAAGGCCGCAGCAAATTCCCGGCACTTTTCACGTTGTGGTGGTTGGAAAGTAATTTTTGGACCGATTTTTAAACAATAGGCAACAAACCCGGGCGCAGTTTCCGGGTTTGTTGCTTATTATACCGGAAATGGCGGATTAAATTGTGCTATGATATTTGAAAAGTATAAAAAACCTATTATGCTTTACGTGCCTGGCGGTATTTGTATAGGGTTTATCCTACTTACCATACTTGTAATTATTTTCCCGCACTCGTTTATCGATTTAGAGTTTTCGCAGGAAATTCAGGAACACAAAAATCCTTTATTGGATTCATCAATGAAACTGGTCAGCTGGTTTGGGTATTTCCCGGGTTCGGCTATTGCGGTAATCTCCGCCACCTTAGTTTTTTTTATATTCAAGTACCGCAGAGAAGCATTATTCGTATTCTTTACCTCTGTATCGGGCCTTATCAGTTCGTTAGTAAAAATATTGGTAAACCGGCCCAGGCCGGCGGCCCCCCTGGTGCGTGTGGTTCAAAAAGTCAATGAGCAAAGCTTCCCCAGCGGACACGTTTTGTTTTATATCGTGTTTTTCGGGTTTTTGACGGTACTTATGTATCGTCTGAAAAGTATTCCGAAAATAGCCAGGGTGTGTGTCGCAGCCGTTTCCCTGGCTTTGATATTTACTGTCCCTTTTTCCCGCATCTACCTCGGTGCGCACTGGTTTTCGGATGTGCTGGGCGGTTTTTTATTGGGTATTTTAAGTTTATTCGCGCTTTGTTTCTTCTATTTCCGGAAAGCGGTTAAATAAAGGGTGAATAAAGAGAGGCTGCCCATGCAACGTCTTTCATCTGTCTGCTTTACCTTTTTACTTTCACCTCCCCTCCCTTTGCGCTTCGCTTTAATACTCGTAATTTAGTTGCTTTATATTTTTAGTGGACGAACAACCTGTCATAACCAAGACTCCGAAACAACTAAGGATAGGCGTTGCTATATTTTTTTTTATATCGGGGGTGGGGTATTCAACCTGGGCTTCCCGCATCCCAACCATCAAATTGCAGTTGCATTTAAACGATGCGCAGCTGGGCACAGTTCTATTTGCCCTGCCGATAGGGCTTATGTGCACCATGCCGCTCACCAGCAATTTATTAACCCGTTACAGCAGCAGGGCAATTATGCTTTTTGGTTCGGTATTGTTGAGCTTTATATTGATTTTAATAGGTTTTACCAATAACATGTGGCAGCTTACGGCGGTCTTATTTTTTTTTGGCTCCGCGCGGAACCTCATGACGCTTTCGATAAATACCCAGGGCGTGGCAGTACAGGCTTTGTATAAAAAATCTATAATGGCCACCTTTCACGGTATCTGGAGCCTGGCCGGGTTCGCCGGGGCGGGCGTGGGCCTGGTGATGGTATTTTTTAACGTCTTACCGAGATGGCACTTTATCGCAATCAGCATCATACTTACAATTTTTATCTTTTATTTTATTAAAGATACGCTTTATCAGAAGCCTGTTCCGCAGAGCCGGAAACCGGTATTTTCATTGCCGGATAAATATCTGCTAAAATATTCCCTTATCTGTTTTGCCTGCATGGCCTGCGAAAACACCATGTATGACTGGAGCGCATTGTATTTTCAAAAAGAAGTGCATGCCGAAAAAACAATCGCAACGGCCGCATTGGTAATCTACCTGGTGGCCATGACCAGCGGCCGGTTTTTTGGCGACAAGGTAGTAACCCGGCTCGGTATTAAAACAGTGCTGAAATATAGCGGCATATTTATTTTTGGCGGATTGTTGCTTGCTGTCGCCTTCCCTTACATAGTTACCGCCCAACTTGGTTTTATTTTAGTAGGCATTGGCGTCTCGTGCGTTGTGCCAATGGTATTTAGCCTGGCGGGGAAATCGAAAAATATGAGCAGCTCTTCGGCGCTTGCTTCAATATCTACGGTAGGTTACCTTGGTTTTGTATTGGTGCCGCCCCTTGTTGGCTATGTGGCCCATGCCGCCAGTCTGCGGCTGTCGTTTGGCATAATCGCCATATTCGGGGCGCTTATTGTTTTCATGGTTTCCAAAATAAAGGACGACGCTGAACAAAACGATACGGTTGTAATTGCGGATATGGAATAACACGGTAGGGGTTCAAAATTTTGAACCCCTACCATATTGAACCCCTACGATATTTTGAACCCTACGAATTATATTTGTTAACCCCCACGCATAATAATATGGGCAATAAAACGAAATACAACCCGGCAATTCATCATCGCAGATCAATCAGGCTAAAAGGATATGATTATTCGCAAAATGGATTATATTTTATAACGATTTGCACCCATAACCGTAAATGTTTGTTTGGGGAAATCATCGATAAGAAAATGATATTAAACGATGCCGGTAAAATAGCCAACGAATGCTGGTTAAAAATCCCCGAGCATTTTCCGAATGCCGTTTTGCATGAACATGTTGTTATGCCTAACCATGTGCATGGAATTATTGAATTGGCCGGTACGGCGGCGGGTGAAAACGCCGTTGGGGTCCAAAATATCGTAGGGGTTCAAAATATCGTAGGGGTTCAAAATTTTGAACCCCTACCGCCGCCACAATCACCCCCACCACCATTATCATCGCCGCAAAACCAATTTCAACATATAATACCCCGTTCAATTGGGTCAATTGTTCGGGGATATAAAATTGGTGTCACAAAATTTTTTCGGGACAACACAGATATTTACCATGTTTGGCAGCGCAATTACCACGAACATATTATCCGCACCGAGCAGTCGTATTGGCGCATTTCGGAATATATCATAAACAACCCCGATGCATGGGAAAATGATAAATTTTACCGGCGGTAAAAAACAGCCCGCACATTGGCGCGTCATCGACGTTGTAGGGGTTCAAAATTTTGAACCCCTACAACGTCGTCGCGCGTTTACAAATCCTTCATATTATCATTCGGATTACGGTCAATCAATTTATTATACGGATCAATACCAACCCTCACCGGTTTGCCCTTTACAGTTACTGTAATTGTGTGTGCGCCGTAGCCGAGTTTATATTTTTGCAGGTACAGCGGCGTAACCTGCGAGCGGCCTTCGCTATTTTTATGATCTGCGGCAAATATGCCTATGTCGATATAATCGTCCATCTGATTGGCCGGCACATCGTTCCCTTTATTATCAATGTGCGCTTTGGCAACATCCACCTTTAGCGTTACCTTGTATTCATTGGTTTTTCCGGTGGGATTAACCGTTACATCGGTTACCTTATTATCGTACAAGGTTATCTTTTGCCAGGTATCGTCTAAATAATATTTCAGGGAATCGGGCGTATGTTTATCCAGGTAACGGTAAAGATCGTTACTGCCTGCAAAGGGCGGCTTATTTTTAAAAGCATAAGCGTTTTTAAATTCGCGGAGGGCCGAATTTATGCTGTCCTCGCCAATAAGGTCGCGCAGGCCATACATAGCTACGGCTGCCTTGCCGCCCCATTCAAACCATTCGTTCGACCTGATCAACGGGTGCTCCTTTTCTTCCAGCCTTCTCCGGATAAATATGTAGGGCCATAACTGATCCTGTAAAATGCCTTTCATGTTGTCCTTTCCATATTTCTTTTCCATCATTACCAAAGCGCTGTAAATTGATAATCCTTCAGGGATGTTTAATGAGCCAACCGTATTATTCGGCGCCACCTGGAAACGCCACCATTGCTGCGCCAATTGCTGTGCGGCGGTGAAATAACAATAGTCAAATTGGTTAGGGTCATCGAAATGGGCATTCCAGCCAAAATATTCGGCATAAGTATCGAATGTGGTAAACGAGCCTATCCGCGGGCCGTATACGGAGGTCTCGGCCAGCCGGGTGTCATTGAACGGATACGCCCCATAGGCCGAACTATAATAACGCAGCCCGTCTTTATAGGCGGCCATAAACCTGCCGACATTTGCGTTATGCCCTGGCTGATAATAAATTTTGATGTTTACTTTATGACCGAGCTGCACACTGTCACTCGCTACGGCATATTTTGCGCCGGCAGCTGCCAGCGGCCCATACAATCCCGGCTGGTTTTGTACAAAGTGAAAATAGTTGCGCCCGTTTTGTTTCCATTGTTTTTGAAGTTCGCCGGATGAGACCATGGTTTGATCGCCGGAGGTGCTTATCGTTAAATCCCATGTTGCCAGGTCCATTGCTTTACCGGCCTTGAGGTTATTTACGCCTTCGGGATCATTCTGGGCAATTTCCTCTTCTTCTTTAGGAGGCAATCCGCTTTTTTTGCGAACGTAGGGGCTGCTCAATTCATCGTCATCGTCATATCCTAACTCAGGCAGTCCACCTGTAAAGAAGGTGCCATTACGAAGTAACCTTGCTCCGTATAAGCCATTGCTGAAACCCTTATAGCTGACGAATGAATTGATCTCCAATACGGTGGAGTTACCCGGGGCTAACGGTTTTGGAAACCGGTATAAGCGGTAAGCCGCTGTATCGTTCTTCGGCCTGAACCAACTGAAAAACGCCCTGTGGTATATTAATGGCGTAGTAAACGGGAGTGGTTTGCCATCCATTTTTATGTCGTAACCGCTCAGTTCATCGCCATCCAGCAATAGTTCGGTTATTGGCTTTTCGTTTTTGTTTACAATCGTTAAAATGGCCTTAACGAATTGCTCCTGCTTATCCGGGAAAATATCGGCAAACATTTTCACCCTGGTTACTTTGGGCAGCGGCAGGGTGGCGAAATGTTTTAAGGTTTTTTCGTAAATAATCGCCCGGTCGTCATTTTCCGTTTTATAGGTGTAATTATTTAAATAGCTGACATTATAATAGATATACGCCCCGGCCGATAAAAATGATAGCAATAACACTGCTGCAAAAAGTTTGGTCTTTTTATCAAAGCGTTCCGAAACCAACTGCAGCCTTTCCTTAAAAGAGGTTGTAACCCCACGGTAATAAAACAAGGCGGAAATGATGATCAGCAAACCGCCGCACAACAGCCAGTACAGGTTAAACCAGTTTACAGGCGCCATCATGTGGCCCAGTCCATCCATATCCGAAAGGCGGTATCCGGGGGTATAGGAAAAGAGCAACAGATTGTAATCGAAAATACCTGACTGGCCTAAAAAGAAAACTGCCACCCAAATGAAAACGCCCACCCCATGTGCTACAAATTTATTGTTGATGAGTACATGCACCGCGTACGAAAACACGACCATTTCCAGCAGTCTTGGCAGGATTATAAAAAACAGGAAGGTAAAATAGACCAGGAAATTGTAATTGTGAAAGCCCTTCGCGGTTTGCACGATTATCCCCGTTGCCAGGGGTATTACTGACAACACAAGGCCAAGGATAAGCAGCGTGATTAGCTTTGACCCGTTTAAAACCCAATTGGGCGGCGGTAAGGAATCATTTATAAAGGCGTAACTCGTAAGCCTGTCGCGATGCAGGGTTTCCCCGGTATAAAAAATGATGATGAAAAAAATAAAGAAAGGAAATACATTATTAAAGATGTCAAGGAGCATTACAGTCTGCGGAAAGTCACGTACTCCATAATCCACATAGCCCATCCAGAATACAAAGGCAAGGAAAACCATGCCGCTTGATAATATTATCCAGAAATAATTGTCGCGGATGATATTGAGCAGTTCAATTTTGGTTAGATTAAGAAGCGTTTTGCGGTTGTAATTGCCGGTGAAGCTTGTTTTTACTGCCGTTAAAGCAGTTTTTTTAACGCCGGTAGTAACTTCGTCAATAGCGGCTTTGTCCCTTTTACCGCTAAAGAATTTTTCGAAGCTAAAGCGGAAATAGGTGTAGAGAAGGATGACGAGGCCCACTGAAGTCCATATGATGCGATTAATCAAAAACGTGCCCGTGATGGGGAATGATGTAGTATTTTGCTGAATCGACGACGAATTCATCGTCTGTAGCCGTACCCCGTTAAGTCCGAAGGGGTCGGAAAGGTTAATTACCGTTGCGTTGTTCGTATGACTTAGGAAAAAGAAGGAAAGGAAATAGCCTAAAAACAACAGGATACCACCACTATATATCACCTTTACATTACGCGTAATAGCCACCAGCCCGAAAAACAAAGACGAAGTAAATAAAATGTTCGGCAGTGCGATAGTTAAAAAAGGGTGCAGGTAATAGACAATATTATTGGGCCCATATTCTTTGGGGTCCTTCCAGCCCATGGCCGGACCAAGTTTTGAGCCGATATATACGCCTATAATTACCGAAGTGCTTATAAACAGCATACACATAAACGAGCCGAAGTACCGCCCCCAAAAGTAACCGGCTTTTGTTATAGGATAAGTGAGGTAATAATCTTTGGTATTATACTCAATATCCCGGTATAAGGGCGTTCCCATAATAAATGAGCTTACCAGCATCATCATCATAGTTATTCCCGAACACCACAGGGCAATGAGGTAAGGGGAGTTTATATGTTCCTTTTCACCTACCGGTAACGATCCGGTAGCAAAGGTGCCGACAGTAAAAATTAACGCAGCCAAAAAATACAGGTAAACGGCAGGGCGCCTGAGCCTGATCTGAATTTCGAACAGAAATATTTTCCAAAACATAATAATTAATTTAAAGTTGGGTCAATTCGTTTATGCCGCTGGCCCCACCCATCCTCTCCAAAGAAGAAGACTAAAAAAATTTCCTAACCCTCTCTTTTGGAGAGGGCAGGGTGAGGCGAAAGCAGGTTAAATAGTATTTACATCTACACGTGTGGCAATATTGCTGAAATAAACGTCTTCCAGGCTCGGCGCGGCGGGTTCAAAGCCGTTGCCCGGTGGCGTGTCCTGCAATATCCTGATGTGCAGCTTGCCGGCTTTTAATTGGGTGGAGATCACTTTAAAATCATCCTGGTAATGCCCGAGCTCGGGCTTGGTTATCGATTTGGTGTATATTTTGCCTTCCATTTCGCTTACGGCGGTATCCGGTTCCCCTGCGTACAATACCTCGCCCTGGCAGATAATGGCAAAGTTGGAGCAAAGCGTGCTCACGTCTTCCACAATATGGGTTGATAGAATTACGATGGTATTTTCGCCGAGCTGGCTCAGCAGGTTATAAAAACGGTTCCTTTCGGCCGGATCCAGGCCGGCGGTAGGTTCATCAACGATGATCAGCTTGGGGTCGCCGATCAGAGCCTGGGCAATGCCAAAGCGTTGTTTCATCCCACCTGAATACGTGCCCAAATGTTTCTTTTTATCCTTCGAAAGATTGACATTATCGAGCAAGGAGTTTACCAGGTCCTTTCTTTCCGATTTGTTGCCTATCCCTTTCAGTTGCGCAATATGATCAAGCATCCGCTCGGCCGATATTTTTGGATAAACGCCAAATTCCTGCGGCAGGTAGCCTAATAGCTGGCGCACTTCGGTTTTGTTTTTGAGCACGTCGAGGCCGTCTAAAAAAACAGAGCCCGAGTCGGCTTCCTGCAATGTCGCGATGGTACGCATCAGGGATGATTTGCCCGCGCCATTAGGCCCAAGCAAGCCAAACATGCCGTTATTCAAGGTTAAGGATACATCTTTTATAGCCTGTACGCCGTTCGGGTAGGTTTTGGACAGGGAGTTGATGGTTAATTTCATTTTTGTTTGGGTTTTGAACTGTTGATTAAATTTTGTGCTTTGCCGGTCACTATAAGTTTGGCGCTATCGGCTAAATGGTAATTAAGGTCACCGATAAGGGCATTGGCCAGTAATAGTTTGCTGTTATTTAAAATATTGAGTTTTGCCGACCGGAATTGATTGTCCGCCAGGATGGTTAGTTTCGAACCGCTTTTCGGGCTTTGCCCTGTAGTTGCTTTGAGTATACCGATATTATTATTTGACATTACTACCGTGCTGCCGTAATCCTGGTTAATGGCCAGGCTGTCCTGGCTAAACCCTTCGATCAAGACCCCGCGCATTCTCCATTCTTCCCGTACAATAGTATCGGTTACCTGTTTATTGTTCGAGCGGTAGGTGGCGTCGGCATTAAGTTCAGATAGTTTTGGGCATGAAATTACAACAATATATGGGTTCAGATCGGAATAGTAATTATATTCAAAAACTGCGTTGATTTGTAATCGCCTGCCATTTTGCTTAATAAAAGTATAACTCAAGGCATTTGGATCGACCCTAACGCTGAAAGGGCCCTGTATAAATTTTACATTTGTCGCAGTCGACGAAACGATATCCACCGTGTCAAAGTTTTTAAATTTAAGGCTTGTGAAGTTATGGTAAGGATCGCGGTAGGCGCCTGATTCATAAGCTGCCTTAAGCAGGTAATCATACCAAACGAGCGATACGACAACCAAAAGCAGCGCCACGATTATCAATTTATTGCTTGTCTTCATCCTTTTTTTCTGATTTGTAATTGTCCTTTTTAAATTGTTCATACCAATCCCGCATGTCATCAAATTCAATATCCAGAAGGTATATATTCCTGAACAGGCCCTGCATATCCTGCTGAATGAAACGCTCCCGGCGGTATGCTTTTATTTTATCATAACCATCAGGCGCGACGTATAAACCGACGCCCCTTTTATTATAGATCACGCCCTGGTTTTGCAGAAATTCGTACGAACGCATCACTGTATTGGGATTCACTTCCAGTTCAACGGCAAGGTCGCGAACGGAAGGTATCTTTTGTTCCGCAGGCCATTTACCCAATAAAATGCTATCGCTTACAAAAGCGGCGATCTGCAGGTAAATAGCCTCGTTATCTCTGAACTCCATTTTACAATTTGTTATTTAAACCTGCTTTTCTTTTAGGCGATAGTACGCTGCCAGCCAAATTATCACAGCCAAAACTGTAAGCAGGCATAGTAAAAAAGAATCTTCCTGCTGCGTAATATTAATGTTGATATCACGTCCGTCGTTCATAACCCTCAGGTCGCCAAAAATCACTGTTGCAGCCACATTCTTGCTCAATAGTTGCGAAAGGATAAACTGATTTATCAAAGTGAAGATTGCCAGCGAAATAAAAAAGACAAAAGCGGTTTTAATAAAATGCAGCTTATCAAAAAAAATAGCGCCAAAAAAAGCAACCGAGTGTAAAAAAGCATATAATAAATACATCTCGATCAGCGGCCTCCGGAAAACGTTGATGATTTCTGCAGGATGGCCCGGGAAATGCTTAATATTTATTGCGAAATATGCAATAAGGTAAAAGGCGACAGAATAAACTATTACAAACAACAGGTAGGAGTATAACCAGGCGACCAGGTATTTTTCAAACTGCGATGCGGGTAATGTTAACGATGCAACAGCCTTTTTTTTATCGCCCAGATCGGCAAATATGGTGCTGGTAAATATTGTTCCTGACAACAATAAAAACGAAACGAAAACTCCCGATTGGAAGCCCGTGTCAATCGGGACGTCCATCATATATAAAAAAAAGCCGCCGCCAACCAGCATTACTGCAACCAGCACTGTTAATGACATCAGGTAGCTTTTATAGTGCTCGATCGTGTGTTTCACAAAGAGCCTTGTAAACCTGTTTATATTAAATAAATCATTCATTGGGCGAAGGGCTTAATATTTTTAAAAGGGATTTGTTGCCTGCGATGATGCCATTAAATAGCAATTCAAGATCAACCTTACTGTATTTTCCTGTTGTATTTCGAACGATGGCATTCTTGCCGCGAATGCTTTCTTCTTCATATATTACCGGGAGGTCCGCCGTATTGGCAAATAAGCCAAATGTTAACTTTTCAGCTACTTCGTCCATTTGCCGGTTAACAACAATTTCCTGGTCGTTTAAAACAAGCAGCGTGTCGATCAGGCTGTCGAGGTCCCTTACCTGGTGGGTCGAGATCACGATGCAGCGGTTTTCTGTCAGCACCGATGCGATAAGTTTACGGAACTGCACCTTCGAAGGAATATCCAGCCCGTTTGTAGGCTCATCCATTATCAGCAGGTTAGTGTTAGTGGCCAGCCCGAATGCGATCATCGCTTTTTTTTGCTGCCCGTAGGATTGCTTGTCCATTTTGCCGCCGAGATCAACCTCAAGCATTTTCAGGTAATAATAAAAATCCTCCTGGCTGAAGTTTGGGTAAAACCCCGCGGTATTAGCAACAAATTGAACGGGCGTGAGCGAAGGCACAAAAAGTTCTTCAGCTATAAAATAAATATCCCGCAGCACGCCAACCGGGCGTTTAGAAACATTTATGCCATTATATAAACAGTTCCCTTTTTTTGGGAATGCAAGGCCGGTCATGTTTTTTAACAAAGTTGATTTACCGGCGCCATTCTTCCCGAGCAGCCCGTATATGTGCCCCGTGTTTAATGCCAGGCTCAGGTCTTTAAAAAGCAGCGGTTTGTTCCTGTACCCAAAATCCAGGTGATTAATCTCTATCATGCACTTATAGTGTATTAGTATAGTAGTACACTGCAAATGTAAATACATTTACTTGTAATCCAAATTTTTTTATTTTATGTTTTTAGAGTTTTAATATGAATTAAACATGAACAAAATGTAACCTGGCGAGTTGTTATTAACGAAAAAGTAATTTACATTTATTGTTCTGTTAACGTATTTTTGAAAGCATGCCTAAGCACAATTTACCCACATATGCCATTGTTGAGCTGCTGATGAGGTTGGAGCAGCATAATAAATCTATAGGCGACTACAAAAACCATAGCATATATGACGAAGGCGTTATGGTTAAAACCACATGCGGTATCATTCGCTTTCCTCAAAAACTGATCATGCAACAATTTGAAAACCCCGATTCCGTGAGCGATCATGCATTGATCGAGACTGCATCATCATTTAAGCCGGTCTAGTAAATACCGTCATATTTTCGGTTTTTTTGATTTGCGGCTAAAGTAAACACCTCTGCTCTTTGACTGACTTTGTGTCAACTCGTACAGTTTCGCTTAAAACATCTGCTATTTTGGTTTTAAGTATAAAATGGCGATTTGGAATGTTTATGGCCTCCAATGTGGGTACTGTTGTTTTTTAGAAATATTTCCCGATGATGCGAAACAAAGCTATTTTTAACTCTCAATTGCAAGCTGCCCTGCTTTAAGGTTGTCACTAATTATATGAAATCATACACTTTTATTCACAGGTAATCATACACAAAATGCCTTTTTTCAACAGGATATCCGAATCATGATGAATAGCCAGCCTCCGGTATAGGTTCCGTTATCATACTATTCCCTGACATATCATAATATGTACAAGCCATACCCCGTGTATCCACAACCCACTTTTCAACGCCGGCATCCGCTACCAGGCTGCAGAAAGTTATAAAATCACTTTTACCCTGCTGGTGTTCGGCGATGATCTGCCTGACAACGGCTGGTGACGGCTGTGCCGAAATTATTTTTTCCGCGTAGATCGGATCGCTGCTGATCCGGAAACCGTTCGCACCATGATAGACGGTCCGCCCGTCCTTGACCATAAAATCATAATGCAATAACCCCAGTGACTTAATATTCTGTACATAAGCTGGAAAATCTGCGCCACTTTTGACTTTGGCGTGTGCCGCCTTAATTTGTTGTAATGTGAACATCTTATTTAAAATTTAATGCTCAAAAGTAGGCTGCTGGCATCACCTGTAATTGTAAAAATCCGTTTATTTCAAACGCTTCAAGTATTGCTCCGGGGTGACGGATGCGAATTTTTTAAAGTCCTTTATAAAATGCGCCTGGTCATAAAATGCGGAAAGATAGGCGCCATAGGCTTCCTGCCCGTTCTCCATAGCGTAAAGCACATGCCGCGCCCGTACGATAGTTGCAAATTTCTTGGGTGAGGCGCCTACTTCCCTCCGGAAACGTTTTTCCAATGGACTGGCGCTGGTATTTAGCAGTGACGCCAGTTCCTGTATACGGATGGTTCCTTTTGATTCGTTGATATATTGTATTGCCCGGTTAACCAACAGATCCGCCGGCCGCTGCTGTAAATGACCGATGAGAAAACCTTCCACCAGGCCAATACGGGCGGCGTCGCCATCAGCGAGCACCAGTTGTTCTTCAAGGTCAGCCAGTAAGTGACGTTCAAAAAAATGTTCAAGCGAAAGGCTCTCGCCAAACAACTCGTGCAGCGGCGTTTTTAAGAACCTTGCGGCGCCGTTCTCCCTGAACACCACCAGGACAGAGCCGATACTGGCCGTATTTTGAAAAGTTCGGTAAGTGTCCCTTAAACCCGTAATGCCCATGGTTGCCAGCGCCTTTGGGTTATTTCCTTCCAGGTAAGCTAACCTGCCCCTGTATTGAAAGCCAATGACCAGGGCGGTATCCGGCAATACAGTGTAAGCGGTCGCGTCCTCGTTTTCTGAGATCACCAAATGCTTTACGTAAGGAAGCAATTCGGCTGAGGGTAAATAAACCTGGAACCGCATGATTAAAATTAAGGTTTATGACGCGAACTGTATGATGGTGTATGAATAAAGTTTATGATAAGCTGCCAATTCTAATAAAAGTTTTTCTCTTTTAAAATATTGTATTTTTAGTATAGTACTATTTAACGGTCTATCCGACTACTGGTCGAAATAATTATTAACCCAATATGAAAAAGATATTTATTACAGCAGCAATTTTTTTAGTTTGTTTTCAAACTATTGCTTACTGCCAGGCGGGCGCCGATGTCACTGCTGGCGCTATTTCAAAATTGAAGACCTTATTAACCGACCATATTGCAGAGAAGGCCTTTTTGCAATTTGACAGGCCGTATCCTTATTATGTAGCCGGCGATGTGGTTTATTTTAAGGCCTACGTTACCATGGGCGAGCGGCATGAACCTTCGACGATCAGCGGGGTTTTACATGTTGATCTGATTGACAAAAATGATGCTTTGCTGAAATCGATCTCTCTTCAATTGATAAACGGGACCGGATGGGGCGATTTTGCCCTTCCTGATACCCTGCAAAAAGGGGCTTACCGTATAAGGGCCTATACCCAATGGATGCGCAATGATAAAAAACCTTACTTTTTCGACCAGTTTATTTCAGTGAGTTCGGTAAATAATGTCGACAGGGTTGCCGAAAACACAACGCAGGGATTAAAACCGGAATTGCAATTTTTCCCCGAGGGCGGTAACCTCGTCATAGATGTCCCTTCAAAGGTAGCTTTTAAGGCCGTGGGGACAAATGGGATGGGGATAAATGTAACGGGCGTAGTAGTTGATAACGACCATAAAGAGGTTGCAAAAATTAATTCGGCGCATTTGGGTATGGGGACGTTTAATTTTATCCCCGAGGATGGCAAGACCTATAAGGCGATGGTTACGTTTGGCGACGGGTCTCAATACAGCGTTAACCTGCCAGCAGCTGAGTCCAAAGGCTTGGCCCTGTTCGTAAACACCGACGATCCGTCAAAGGTGTCGATAGAAATACGGGCTAACCGCGCTTATTATAAAGAAAATACAAATAAGCCATTAAATCTCCTGGTATATTATGCAGGCACATTAAAACGGTACACACCAAAGCTTGAAAGCGAGGTGCTTGGCCTTGATATACCCGCAAACACGCTTCCGACCGGCATAATACAAGTGACATTATTGTCCGGAACCGGCGAGCCATTGAACGAGCGACTGGCTTTTGTTCAAAATCCCGACTTGCTGAATCTTTCTGTAACCGCAAATAAACAATCTTTCGCCCCTCGCGAAAACGTACAGCTGAATTTTAACGCGAAAGACAAAAACGGGATGCCTGTAACCGGCTCTTTTTCTGTATCGGTGGTTGATGAAAGTAAAATTTCAGTTGATGAAACTGCCGAAAATTCTATCCTGTCGTACTTTTTGTTAAGCTCGGATTTAAAAGGTTATATTGAAAAACCCAATTTTTATTTTGCCAACATAAATAAAGAAACGCGTGCTGATCTTGATATGCTGATGCTGACCCAGGGTTACAGGCGTTTTTCATGGAAGGAGTTGGAAAACGACAATTCTGCAGCAACAGCGAATGCATACACCCCCGAAAATGGGATTGATATTTCAGGCACATTAAAAACAAAATCCGGAGAGCCGATAGCAAACTGCGTAATTACTCTGATCCCGCAAGCGGGGGGAGGTGTGCAGATAGACACCACAAATAGCCAGGGCAAATTCAGGTTTGCAAACGTGTCGGCCACAAAGTCAGTTTTGAAAGTGATATCTCCGGTGGGTAAAAAAGGCTTGCTGGTTTTCGATAAACCAGTGATGGAACCGGCTATTGAATCGCGTAACCCGGCCGAGGCAAAATATGATGCAAATGCCGATATACTCGCATCATTGCAGAGTAGCCAGAAACAAGGCATCATTACAACCAGCAACGAGCCTGCAAACCAACTGAAACCTGTTAATGTTGTGGGTAAGAAAGATAATTACAGGTCTTCGAATTTAGGCGGTGCGGGACACGCCGACCAGGTCGTTTTAGGCGATGCGGTTAAAAACGCAACTTCCCTTTCATTCGGATTGAACGGTCTACTGCGTGGAGTGATATTTAGTTCAGGAGGTATACCGGCACTAAACACCGGGATGAGCATTTCTGCCGGTGGCCAGGGGATTGAACCAATGCTTGTAGTTATCGATGGCACCAATGTGGGCATTGGCCAAAGTGTGGATATTGTAAACCCGGGCTCTGTTGAAGCGGTGGAGGTTTTAAAAGGGGCTAACGCAGCAATTTATGGTTCCCAGGGCGGACAAGGGGTTATAGTGATCACTACAAAGCAAGGCGGCGGCCGTGAACAGGTGGTAAGTACAGAGATGTCGCCCGGTATTTTTGCAATAGAGCCCAAAGGTTTTTACAAAGCACGCGAATTTTATTCGCCGGCATACACTGCACAAAACGCAGGCGGATCGAGTGACCAGCGTACAACTATATTCTGGAAACCGGACGTTTCGACCGATACAGGTGGTAATGCATCCTTTAATTTTTTCAACGCTGACGGTAAAGGAACCTATAGGGTGGAAGTGGAAGGTTTTGACTCCAAAGGAAATTTAGGCATGCAGGTATTCAGGTATAAGGTTGAGTAGGCAGATATTCTGTATATAGAACCTGGCAGAAACCAAAGCTGTGAGTCCATAAAGGCCTTGCAGCTTTTTTGTGTTGGAGTAGTTGAAATGCAGGTAAAAAATATTTTTGGTTTTTATAGTACTATGATGCCCATCATCCGACTATCTTCATACTTGTATTGTCCGTCATCCCTCAAACCAGGATGCAACTGTTAACCATACGGAAATTATGCCATGAACCGAACCTTTTTTACAATAACATTTACTGCTATAGCAATATTTTATTGCTCTTTTGCCTGCGGCCAGGGAAATGACAATGCTCCGAACAGCATTGTTGCTAAACTGACGGGCTTTTTAGAGAACCATCCGGCCGAGAAAGCGTACCTTCAATTTGACAAGCCTTATTATGCGGCGGGCGATACTATTTACTTTAAAGCTTATGTTACTGCAGGCGAACAACATAAGCTAAGCAATATAAGCGGGGTTTTACATGTGGATCTGATCAACGCAAAAAACAAGATCGATCAGTCACTAAATCTTCAGCTTGATACCGGCATTGCCTGGGGCGATTTCGCATTGCCTGATTCGCTCCCTACTGCCAATTACCGGGTAAGGGCGTATACCCGGTGGATGCGTAATGAAGATGAAACAGCTTTTTTTAGCAAAGTTATCCCGGTTTTGTCAGAAAAGACCGCAAGGATACCCCAGAGCCTTATGAAGCAAACCGGGCAAGCATCAAACCTGAAACCTGATGTACAGTTTTTTCCCGAAGGAGGCCCCCTTGTTTCCGGCATCGCTTCAAAAGTGGCATTTAAGGCCTTGGGAGCGAACGGATTGGGCGTTCAGATTAAAGGCACAGTAGTTGACAATGAAGGCAACAAAATAATTTCATTTGAATCAATAAACCGGGGAATGGGGTATTTTTATCTCAATCCGCAGCAAGGAAAAACCTATAGAGCAAACGTAGCCTATAGCAACGGCGCAAGGGACAGTATTGGGCTGCCAAAAGCTGAACAAAGCGGGCTCACTTTATCCATTGATAATGATTCGCTGCCAAAAGCTTCGGTAAAAATTGAAGCCAACGGCCCCTATTACCTTGAAAACCGCGGTAAAGATTATACCCTTGTTATTTACTCAGGAGGGACTACAGCCAGGGTTGGCTTTAAGCTGGATAGTGCGGTAATTAAACTGGACGTCCTAAAAAGAAAACTGCACACCGGCGTAGCAACGGTAACTATTTTCTCGCCGGAAAATGAGCCATTGTGCGAACGCTTACTGTTTATACAAAATTACGACCGGCTAAGCCTAAACGTTAGCAGTGATAAAAGTGGCTATTTAAAAAGGGAACGTGTAAACGTCAGGCTTAGCGCTATCAATCGAAAAGGCAGTCCGGCAGAGGGGCATTTTTCCGCATCGGTAATTGATGAGCGCAAAGTGCCGGAAACCGGGAATAATGGTGATAATATCCTAACTTATTTCTTGCTTTCGTCGGATTTGAAAGGCTGCATCGAGCAGCCGGACTATTATTTTGCGGATACAGGTATGACTGTAAAGACTAACCTGGACATATTAATGCTTACACAAGGTTACAGAAGATTTACCTGGAAACGGGTATTGGATACGGCCAGGCGATCTTTAGCCTATCAACCGGAAAAGGGGATAGAAATAGCAGGCCAGGTGAAAAGTCTCTTTGGCAAACCTATAGCAAACGGTACTGTTACACTTATTTCCGAATATAAAGGTCCGGTGTTTACCAGTAAAACGGAAGATAAAGGCATGTTTCACTTTTCGAACCTTGTTTTTGCCGACACGGCCCATTTTGTATTAAGCGCGGTAAATGCAAAAAACAAAAACTCGACTAAGATCATTTATTTTGATCAAAAAGATAGCGGGCCTGCCGTGGCCGGGAAGCGATCGCCGGTGATGTCTATTGTTCCTGATACAGCCATAGGCTCATTCGTCAATAATGATAAACTGCAGCAGGCAGAGCTGGTAAAATATGGACATATTAAGGGAATAATGCTCAGGGAAGTAAAAATAAAGGATAAAAAGCAGGATAACCAATACCGTACGCAAAGCTTCGCCGGTGCCGGCCATGCCGACCAGGTAATGCACGCGGATGAAATAGAACGGGTTCAGGGCCCGCTTATTACAAGCCTGGACGGAAGATTGCGGGGCGTAACATTTGTTGGAAACCCTTTTCATAAAGTACCTATTTTAACACTTAGCGTGATAAGCGGTTTCGGAATGAATGGGCCAAAAAAAATGTTGCTGATTCTCGATGGCGCCGAGGTTGACAGCGATGATATTAATTTTCTTACCGCAGCGGATGTTGAAACGGTAGAGGTGCTAAAATATGCCAGCGCCAGTATTTATGGCGTTGAGGGGGCGGGCGGGGTTTTGGTTATTACCACTAAGCAGGGCAGGGGCCGCGAGCCGAAAGACATTGCGTCCATAGGTGTTTTGCCCATTTCCCCGGTTGGTTTTTATAAAGCGCGTGAATTTTATTCACCTAAATATGATAATCCGAACCTCATCGCCAAACAGCGGGATCTGCGCTCAACCGTCTACTGGCAGCCAGAAATAAAAACTGATAAAGATGGCAATGCCTCATTTGAGTATTACAATGCTGATGGCGCCGGAACTTATAAGGTTGTTGTTGAAGGCATTGATAATAATGGCAATATTGGAAGGCAGGTGTACCGTTATAAGGTTGAATAATATGAAGCCGCTATCCATTATCCAATTGATATTGATTGCCGGGTGCTGGCGCCCGGCAGCGTATGGACAAGGCAATAGCGTATCGAAAAATGTTATCAGCAAACTAACAACGTTTTCAGCGAAGCACCCGTCCGAAAAAGCATACCTTCAATTTGACAAACCTTACTACACAGCCGGCGACACTATTTATTTTAAAGCCTATGTAACCGAAGGGGAACAGCACAGGTTAAGCGGCCTTAGCGGCGTATTGCATGTGGATTTGATCAATACAAAAAACAAGATCGATCAATCGATAAAACTGCGACTTGATAGCGGCATTGCCTGGGGCGATTTTGCTTTGCCCGACTCGCTGCCAAAGGGGAATTATCGCGTACGGGCGTATACCCGGTGGATGCGTAATGATGACCAGCCCGGCTTCTTCGATAAAATCATCCCCATTGGATCAATTAACCCTGCAAGGGTTCCCGAAAGCGTCATAAAACAGCCTGCACAACCGGCAGGGCTAAAACCTGATGTGCAGTTTTTCCCCGAGGGCGGCAGCCTGGTAACAGGTATAAGGTCGAAAGTTGCCTTCAAGGCTACCGGAATAAACGGGCTTGGTATTAATGTTAGCGGAAAGGTGGTCGACAATGAAGGCAATGAAATTGTTTCATTTGCTTCGGCAAACCTGGGAATGGGTTATTTTTATCTCAATCCCGCCGCGGGAAAAACCTACAAAGCGGCTGTAATTTACCCGAATGGCATGAATGACATGATCGATCTGCCAAAACCGGAACCAGGCGGCATAGTACTAAGTATCGACAACGATTCAGTTCCCAAAGCAACAGTCAAAATAGAAGCGAACAATGAGTACTATAAAAATAACCGGGGCAAAGATTATACCCTTGTAATTTGTTCGGGCGCGTTAGTTACCACCGTAAACTGCAGGCTTGACAGCTCGATAATAGCGCTTGATATTTTAAAACGAAAACTGCATACCGGCATAGCAACAGTTACGCTTTTCTCGCCCGGTAATGAACCTTTGGACGAACGGCTTATCTTCATCCAAAATTACGACCGGCTTAATCTCAATGTAAGCAGCAATAAAAACAGTTACCGAAAAAGAGAAAAGGTAAACATCAGGCTCAATGCCATTAACAGGAAAGGAGAGCCTGCCGAAGGCCATTTTTCGGTTTCAGTTATTGATGAAAACAAGGTGTCCGATAGCGAAAATAACGGGGACAATATTCTAAGCTACTTTTTGCTGACGTCCGACCTTAAAGGCTATGTTGAGCAATCCGGAAATTATTTTGCCGATACCTCCGCGGCAACAAGGCGTAATCTCGACATACTAATGCTTACACAAGGATATAGGAGATTTTCATGGAAACAGGTATTAGATGATCATCAGCGGCCATTAGCCTATCAGCCCGAAAAGGGAATTGAAATAGCCGGGCAGGTAACAAGTCTTTTTAATAAACCTATAGCAAATGGTACTGTTACACTTATTCCAGCATACAAGGGCCCTGTTTTTAGCGCCACAACAGATGATAAGGGCATGTTCAGATTCTCGGATCTTATTTTTACCGACACGGCCCATTTTGTATTAAGCGCGGTAAATGCAAAGAACAAAAACTCGACTAAGATCACTTATTTTAACGATGGAAAGGATAAACCGGGAATAATCCCGAATAACCGGCAAACGCTACTGCAGGTTTCAAATACCGCGATGGCCACGTACCTCGACAACGATCAAATGCAGCACGATGCATTTATAAAATTCAATAGACCAACAGGAAAAATGTTGAAAGAAGTACAAATAAAAGCAAAAGAAATTCCTCAACGCAAATCGCAAAGCTATGTGGCTGAATTTGCGGCCGACCAGGTGATTCGCGGTAAGGATATACCTTATGGCGGCCCGCTTGCAGTACGGCTTTCAGGTTTACTGCGAGGCGCTCACATTTATCCGCTTCCGGGGAATAGGTTTTCAATTATTAACAATATCACCAGGGGCCCAATGGCCACAATAATAGACGGCGCGCCTGGTGATATCAATGACCTGAGTACAAACGACATCGATCGAATTGACATTCTGCGGCCGCCAAATTCTTATATTTATGGGTCGGGGGGAGGCAATGGAGTTTTGGTAGTGACTACTAAGCCGCGCACCATGGAAGCCGGTGACATGGTATCGATAGGTGTTTTGCCTATTTCGCCGGTCGGTTTTTACAAAGTCCGTGAATTTTATTCGCCAAAATATGAAAACCCGCATTTAACCACTAAACAGCGGGACCTGCGCTCAACTATATACTGGCAGCCTGAAATAAAAACCGATAAAGACGGCAATGCCTCATTTGAGTATTACAATGCTGATGGCGCCGGAACTTATAAGGTTGTTGTTGAAGGCATTGATAATAATGGCAATATTGGAAGGCAGGTGTACCGTTATAAGGTTGAGTAGCGCTTAGGCATTACTTATCTATTTAGTTACTAAATAGACATGATCCAGTGTCTTGTACCTGGTTGTTCTGTTTATAAAAGCAGGCAGGATATTTTCCTTCGGATAGTTTATGAATGAACGGATGACCCTAAAGTGCGCATGATTTTGCGTCAGTTGATCCATCGATTGCTGGTTAACATAAAAAACAGTGGCGCCTTCGGGTTTAAAGTTGTCGAATTGCTCTATTGGGATGAGGTCAACCGGCCGCTTGCAATAAAACTGGAAAAGATTGTTTTCTGCATTCAGCACATAGAGATGAAATTTGTCAAAAGGTTTTTGATTAACGTATTCCGCAGCGGCTATTTGTCCCTTGTAAGCGACAATTTCCCTGCTAAAAACCGTTACGATATAAAGCCCGGCAAACAATGCGGCGGCGCAATTTAAAAAGAACGCCCTTCTGGCTGCTTCCTTAATTTTAATTGCGAGTAAAATAACAAGGGCGCCAAACAATACTATATCAAAATTAAACAGGAGGCTATTTGTTGGTTTTAGAAACATCTTTATCACAATCACTGCGACCGGCAACAGTATCACAAAGGCCCATTCCGTTATCGATCTGAATTTTGTTCCAAACCGGCTTAACTGGCCAACACAAACCGGCGCGGTTACAATTGCAAACAGCGGGAATACGGCGTTGGTATAAAACGGCAGCTGAAAGCGCGACAATGAAAAAAGCAGCAGTAGCAATAAACCGCCGCTCAAAGCATAATACTCAGGGAACTTTTTGTTTTGCCATATTGCCTTTATATTTTTAAAAACAGCATAAAAAAATAACAGGCACCATGGCGCGAACGCCCAAAGCAGTGTATGCAGGTAAAAAAAGATGCTTCCGGATGTTTTGCGGATGATCGGCCCGTTATTTGTAAACCGGCCAAACTGGCTGTCCCACAAAAACCACCTGATGCCCGATACGTGCTGCCTGCCAAAAACGGTCTTTTCAGGATGCAAGTCAAACTGAATATACAAGGCGTAAAATTCGGGCAGGGTGAAAACAACCGTCAGCACGAGCAACCAGAGCCATTTTAGCCGGAACAGGCTTCTTAACTTTTTCTGAAACAGCAAGTGCCCAAGCAGCCCGCCATAAACGGCGGTGATAACAAATATTCCTTTTGTCATAACAGCAAACGCCGTGAACAACGCCGCTAATAGCAAGTCGGCAAACGAGAAGCGCTCTTCGAGCCGGGCGATATGATAAATACTTCCGGTAATCAGCCCCATTAAATAAGGTTCGGCCCTTACGTCGGTATTTGACAAAATAGCATTCTCTGCTGTCATCAAAATCAGTACGGCTATCGCCGCAACTTCCCAACCATAATATTTACGGGTAAAAAGGTAAGTATAAACCAGGCTTATCACAAAAAACAATAAAGCTGGCAAACGGTAGGCCCATACACTGATGCCAAAGAGTTTAAAGCTTACAAAAATTGCCCAAAAAGGGAAGTGCGGTTTATCAAGCCAATCGCGGTTATAGGTAAAAAGCTGTAAAAACTCATGTTTATAAATAAGGTTTTTGGCAATCGAGGCGTAAAGGCCGGGGTCGTCAGTAAAGAACCCCGTATTTATGCCTGCAAAATTTACAGCCAGCGCCAATACAAATAACACGAAGTAAAATAACTTATTTGTACCGTTCATCTGACAAGGGCCTTCAATTTAGGGAACAATTGAGGCAAATATAAACTTATGCGTTTAAATATCTTCACAAATCGCCGCCCGGGCATTGGTCAAAAGACACAAAAAAACCTCATGCCACGGTGGACATGAGGCCCAAATCACAACAATTGTTTAACCTTACGGTCAATTCCTAATTGCAATATGATCTTGTCTACTAAAAACGAAAAGTTTGTTGATTTGTTTTAGCTGTCAGAAACATTAGTCGGATAAAAACTATTGTAAACAAATTGTAACGAAATCTATAAAATCAATGTCTAACAAAAAAATTCCTTATTTCATTTTATCTTTATACACTAAAATTATAACCAAAAAAACAGCATTATGAAAACATTATTCCAAGCAAAGGCGCTGGCATTTTTTTTATGCGCCCTTTTAGTGTCATCAGTGGCAGTGGCCCAAAAATCTGCAAAGCCGATACCCAGCCCGCGCGACAGTGTGAGCGGAAAAGTAGCCGGCGCAAATATCAAAATATGGTACGGCAGCCCGTCGGTAAAAGGCCGTAAAATATTTGGTGGACTTGAGCCCTGGGGTAAAGTATATAGGGCCGGCGCCAATGAAGCCACACAATTTACTACCGACAAGAATATTAAAGTTGAAGGGCAAACGCTTCCGGCGGGCAAATATGCTTTTTTCGTTATCCCAATGGAAAAAGGTAAATGGACAGTTATTTTTAACAAGACTGCCGTGCAATGGGGGGCGTTCAAATATGACCAAAAGCAAGATCAACTGCGTGTAATGGTGACACCAAAAACAATACCAAACCAGGAAAGAATGGTTTATAAAATTACTAAAAACGGTTTTAGCATGGACTGGGCTACTACAAGTGTCCCCGTTTCAATAAAATAAGGGAATATAGTCATTCCTTTCCATTACAAACTTAATGCCCCCCGGCTTATTCCCGGGGGGCATTTTCAATTATTTTGCATTGGCTGCTAAACAGATATTGTTTTACGGGGTTTGAATTAGCGTTATATTTACAAAACCTATGGTATTAACGAAGTCCATACAAAAGACAATAAGAATAAGGATCATTACCATTGCTTCGCTCGCTGTAGCTATTTTTTTACTGACTGTTTTGGCGGATCACCCGCAATTGGTTGAGCGGTATTATTCCGAAGGCTTTTATCCTTTTATATGCCACATACTTCATCCCGTTTTTAACATTTTTCCGTTCAGTGTTGGCGATGTGCTCTACATTGCAGCTATCGGTTACCTTGTTTTTGCTTTTTTCAGGCTAATAAAATTACTCTTTAAAAAGGAGTTCAAACGTGCGGGTATTTTTTTAATGGGGATAACGATCGGCGTGCAAATCAGTATCCTTATGTTTTACCTGTTTTGGGGGATGAACTATTTCAGGCTGTCGGCGGGCCAGCGGTTCAATCTCCGCGATACCAATTATACTACGGCCGGCCTGAAGGCAGTCACTGCCATGCTGATCGATAGTGCAAACGCTTGCCGCGAACGGGTAACCCCTGCAGACCTTTCGCAAACCAACGGAGCTATATATCAAACGGCTATCAACGCCATTAAAAAGCTATCCGACGATTCTGCTAACTTTCGCACGTACTACCCGGATGTTAAATCGTCGCTTTTAACAATGCTGCTTAATTACATTGGCACCTCGGGTTATTTTGATCCGTTTACAGGCGAAGCACAGATCAATTACCAGATGCCTGTTTTCAACAGGCCTGTTATCGCCTGTCATGAAATGTCGCACCAGGTGGGTATCGGCGCCGAAGACGAGGCTGATTTTGCCGGCTTCCTGGCCGGGACCGGGTCACACGACAGGTTGCTGCGTTATTCTGCTTATCACCTTGCAGTCGACGAGTTTATGCACGCGCTCCGCTACCGGGACAGCACCGCTAATAATGAATTAAAGCCACGAATCTCCGCTGCAGTCCGTAATGATTTCAAAGCCGAACGGGCATATTGGCTTCACTTCCAAAATAAAGCCGATATTATAAGTAGTATTTTTTACGACCACTTTCTTAAAGCCAATAACCAACCGCAAGGCCTTGAAACCTACAATCGCATGGTGTTGCTGGTAATGGCGCTTTACCGGCAAAAAGTTCATTAGTTGGTTTCGCTATCGGCGAGATTCGTCCAATTTTTTTTCATAGCAGTAAAATCGCAGGTTAGGCCTGAAACCGAGGTCAATTTCGCCGGCAAATTCATAACCTAGTTTGGGAAAAAGCCGTTGGGTAGCCTCATTTGAAGTATTGGTATCGATGCGCAGTAAGTTAATTCTCCGGCTTATTGCTTCGTCCTCAGCTTGCTTTAGCAATGCTGCTGCGACGCCACGGCCCTGGTGTTCAGGGCTAACGGCCAGGCGATGCGTTACTATTGCAGTTTCGTTAATGTCCCAGCCCACGTTTGCATACTCAGGCTCCTGGTCGGTAGTAATGGCCGCTACCCCTGCAATCTTGCCATCTATTTCAGCCACCCACAACTGCTTTAAAGCAATATCTTTTTCAAATACCTGTGCATTTGGATAAGCGCTATCCCATTGAAAATTACCGCTTGCGTTCATAACGGGCACAACTTTGGATATTAGCTCCATTATAAAAGGGACGTCGGTTAATGTGGCGGGGCGAATATGCATATGGAAAAATTCCGGTAAAAATATCTATTTATCGCCGGCATGATTAATTTTTTGCGGCCTTATCTTATCGGGTGGCCATAATAGCTGCGGTTACACGTTTTACAGTAATATTTGCGAACGTGCCACCAGGGCAACAAAAATTTGATCAGGAGATTTCGGTGCAGCTTTTTGCTGAACTTGGTCTTACATTTGGGGCATTTTGGAAAGCTCATAAAATTATTTAGGAACCTTTAAAACTAAATAATTTTCCTGTTTTAAAAAAACTTAGATGACAGATTTAAAAAAGTCGAAAATCCAGGTGTGTAACCCGCTTCAGTTAACGCGGTATTTTCGGGATCTGTATTTAAACTGAACAACTATAATCCAGATAAGCAAGGAAATAAGTGTATAAAAACCTACATTTTGAGAGAAGCTGCCGGCGCTTAGTTCCTGTAAAATAAAATAAGTAAATTGGTTTAGCATCGTTAGTATTTAAACATCAGCATCGTTGAACGGTGTTAAATCACTAAAAGTTTCGTTTAATAATCTAAAAGCAGAAGTTTTAGTATCCTGGATAGGGCTTCGCTTTAGTTAGCACCCCCGGCGGCAGCCTGTTCAAAATAGGCCAGCGTGGCATTGTAGATATCTTCATCTTTACCTTTGACCCATCGCAGCGGAATTGCTATGCGGCTGCCATATTCTGATTCCCATTTCAGATCGATATACATGGTTGCGGAACTACCGCCGCGTGCCAGGCTAATTTCCTTTATGTCTTCCCAGTTGATGCTTGCGTCCCGGATGTAGTCGTTTATACCCTCGTCGTCAAGCTCAAGGGCTATATTTCCTTTTAACGCAGGTATCAACCGCTTGCTTATGATCATCGTCATCATAAACAAGAATCCAATTGAGAAAAATCCGAAAATAATCCATCCAAGCTTGTTACCTGACGCCAGCACATTTGACAGCAGCAATAGCATTAATATGATCATTAAAACAACAGAAGCTGTGCTGTACTTAAGGCTGTAAGAATATTGGGTCGTTTCGGGCATGGTGATAAATGTAAGTATTAAGTCGGAAAAGTCCGGGAAGTCCGGAAGTCGGGTAGTGTTTCAAGTTGAATTTAATTTTCTATTTGCCTTACAGGGTTTAAAAATTCCGCCCAAGTTTCATTTACAAACTTCGCTTGTAAACAAATATGAAACTCCATTTACTAATTTCTACTAATTTTTTTAAAATTAGTATTTAATTACTATTTTTGTATAAATTAGTAGTAATTAGTAATTATGAAACATCCAGAGTTACCACCCGATAAAATGCAGTTTTTCAATAATGGTAAACCAGAAAATATATTAAGCTTACTGCAAGATGGTGAAATAAATAAACGGCTACAAGAAATTAATAACGGTTATCCCTACTGGGATAAATTCAGACAGAAAGTAAAAGGCCTCCAATATGCTCCGGCCGATCTTTGGTCATACAATAAATTGTTAAGAGAACGATCTATTGAAAAAATCAAAATTAGTTCCATTTCTGGCTTTGATTTTAAATTTAATACCACAAATAATATGCTTCGGTTGCTCCATAAATTTGATATGCACTTAGGTGGGATATTAGAAGGCCGGGCTATTATCCCGCCCGATGATAAAAACAGGTATTTAATTAGCTCAATTATGGAAGAAGCTATTGCTTCAAGTCAGTTAGAGGGAGCTGCAACTACACGAGAGATAGCAAAGCAAATGTTGCGCTCTAATAGACAACCAAACACATTGGACGAAAAAATGATTCTTAATAATTATTTAACCATTAAGAAGGTCCTAGAAATTAAAGACAAACCCTTTTCAAAGGAGCTAATACTAGAAGTGCATTCGATAATAGCGAAGGACACTCTTAGAAATTCCGAAAACGAAGGTAAGTTTAGAACAAATAATGATGTTAACGTCGTTGATGATATAACTGGTGAAATATTTTATACACCGCCAAACTGTGAAAATATAGAGGCTTTAATGAATAGTTTTTGCCAATTTGCAAACCATAACGAAATTGAGTTTATTCACCCAATAATTAAAGGTATAGTTATTCATTTTCTAATTGGGTATATACATCCTTTTGTTGATGGAAACGGAAGAACCGCAAGAGCGTTGTTTTATTGGTATTTAATGTCAAAGGGATATTGGCTTGTTGAGTATATGTCTATTTCTAAAATAATTATAAAGGCTCCGGCACAATACGCAAAGTCTTATTTGCATTGCGAATACGACGAAAATGATTTAACATACTTTATAGATTACAATCTCAAATGTTTAGACTTTGCTCTTACAAATCTTCAAAATTATATTCAGCGAAAAATTGTTGAGAAACAAAACTTGTTTCACTTAATTAAAAATGAAAATATTAATGAACGTCAAGCTGAATTACTAAGAGGTTTAATTATAGATATTAAAAGGGGTTACACAATTAAAGAAGTACAAACAAAGTTTGGTGTCGTTTATCAAACCGCCCGCACTGATTTAATGGGATTGCAAGATTTGGGCTATATTGAAGAAAAGAAATTTGGTAAAAGGTTAATATTTTTCAAGGTAGACGAGTTTGAAAAGAAATTAGAACATGCCTTGAAAAATTAATGTAAATACTTTAAAAAGCAACCATTCCTTTTTCCTCTCTCTACCTAACGCTTTTTGGCTTTTTAATCTCCGTCCTAGGTTCTTTCGGGGTTTTCACCTTTTGACATATCAACGATCAGCGTTGCCAACCGGTTGGTGTCTTTGGGGCGTTGACGTTTTTTTGCCCTCGGGCAATAGTAAATCTTTGGTCAATAAGTCGGAATTTATTTTTATTCAAACTGAGACATCAGCCGTCGTCCCTCCTTCATTAGTGATTATGCTTTTTATGAATATCCTTTACAAGGCAAAGCTTTTTTATATCCGCTATTTTTATCACGAAGGGGGCATATTTAAGCCGGTTGCCTACCATTTCTGTACTGTTGTCTGAGTGGGCTATTACCTCGTCCTCGTTATCCCCGGCAAGCAGCCGCTTGTACATCCGGTAGTCGCCCCATTCGATATAATAAACTTCCCCGGGCAGTATTTTTTTATCATGAATGATCTTTAACGCAACCCAGCAACCGTTTTCAAGATAGGGGTACATTGAGTGGCCCCAAACAGGCAGGGCGAAATCGCAATCCTCGATACCAGGGAAATTCATACGCCCCACCGGCTCTTTATCATTAATGTCGTTATAAACTTCCACGCCAGTGGCCGTAGCTGTTATCTCGTACATGGGAATGCCATCCGGCAGTCTGGAAGGTGCCATGTTTTCAGAATTCGTTGTATTTTTTTTACCCGTCAAAAAATCGCTGTATTTTTCTTTAAATATCTTGTATTTCTCCGGGTCGATGTTTTGCCTGCTCTTGATAATTTCGGTAATAGAACTGGGTGAATTAAAGCCAAGCGCTTCGGCTAGCTGCGCGTTGCCATTGAAAGCTTTACCCCTAAGCTGATTATATAAAATAATAAACTCCAGGGTTTCGGGCCGGATGGTCTTTATTTTATTCGGTTTTACTATATCGTCCATGGTTTTTAAATTATTTAAAGATTTTTCTTGATTATATCAAAGATAATTCTTTATATTTGTTCTGTAATAATTCTCTAAAGTACGACATTTTTTTATAAAACCAAACATGCTCCATAAAGAATATAAAGAAAATCTATGCAAAAATTTTCAGCCTCCGTAACGATTGCCAGCAGAATTAATACAGGCAAAATTAAACATCCTCAAACCCCGGCCTGCCGGATTAAAATACTAAACTAAATGCACCTTGTTTTTTCAGCTTTAGACACCCCTGACAGGGAAATTCACCATTCGCCCTCGGTGCAACCTGTAGAATATGATAACGTCGCCGTTTTGCGATACCAGGCTTACGAGGCGGCCTGCAACAAATACAGCCAGGAGATTAAAGCCATACAAAAGTACATACCTGGCTGGCTGCCTAAATTCCGGTGAAAAAGTACATTGCCACAGCTCCCCCGGTTTTTCTATAGCCAGGAGACTTAAACCATATCATACCAAACCTTACCAATGAACCAATGAACAAGTGAACCAATGAACTATTAAAACGAAAAAAATGATAAAAATTAATCAAAAACTAAAAGACAAACTTTGGTGGCTCGTAATCTCAGTTGATTATGACTATAGCCGTATTACCATTGCCGACCATGACCTTAATGACGATATATTATCGCTTTGGCTCGAAGACAAGCAAGATTTCAAAAACTCACTGGACGAATGTTTGCAAGTAGATATCCCGGCAAAACAATTCGCCAAACTGATTAAGGACCAAAACCTGAACAGTTATGAGGGCAGTAAAATGCATCCCGTTAAGAATTTCGTCTACAAAACACGCATTGAAATAAACGAACCTATTACCTGGTACCTGGATGATGCCACGAACGCGGAACAGCAATGGGCACGCGATGCGATATTAAAACAACTGCTAACCCAGTTGATCGAGACTGAGGCGAGAGGCGATGACGCATGGTAAAATCTCCGGTTATTATGCCAATTGGCATTTTTAACATAACGTATGCGCCTTTATAGTTTGTTATTAGGGCGTGTGGCTCATAAAGCTTTGCCGGTAGTTCCATCCGTCAGCCAGCATTTTTTAAACAAAAGCATTCACAGTTAAAATTGAATTCATTATGTTATTAAGACATCCCAAAATGTGGGTTACTATCATTCTCCTGGTATTGTTGCTGGGTTGTATGTTTATTATTATTAAACACCATAATAACGCTGATCATGAACTACAACAGAAATTTTTTGATCGTTCCGAAATAAAAGACTCGATCTGATAGACCCAAACTATTCCCCGACCAAAAGAAAATCCTTACTTTCGGCTTAACGTTAACGTCTTTATATGAAAAGATTATGTTTTCGCATCGCCATCGCATTAGCTTTCGTTCATCTATGTGCTCCTCAAGCATGGGCTCAGACTGTTCATAAAGGCGGGCGAAAAGCCATAGAAAACTTAAAGGTGAGGCAATTGCTGGTGGTTGTTACCGATAATTGGAACGATTTCCAGGGGAAGTTGTATGCATTCAAACATACCCGCGGCAAATGGACGCTGCAATTTAGCAATACGGTAGTTGTTGGGAGCAATGGGCTTGGCTGGGGCGACGGCATTGTACCTTTTAGTGTAAGTGGGACGCCCGTTAAAAAAGAAGGAGATAAGAAATCGCCGGCGGGCGTTTTTACCATTGGGGCCGCATTCGGATATGCCGACTATAAAGATGCCAAATGGATACGGAATCCTTATATCCGGACTATTGATACGCTAATTTGCGTGGATGACATCCAGTCGGTCAACTACAACAAACTGGTTGATAAAGATACCGCAAAAGCTGACTATCACAGTTTCGAATACATGCACCGCAAGGACAATTATTATAAATGGGGCCTTTTTATCAGGCACAATTCAGACAAGGTTGTACCCGGAGACGGTTCATGCATATTTATGCACATTTGGGAAAATGAGCATGAAGGGACTGTAGGCTGTACAGCAATGAAAGAAGCTGATATGCTTAGAGTATTACACTGGATCAACGCCAAAGATAAGCCGTTACTGGTCCAGATGCCCATTCAGAATTATCGGGATTTAAGGCTCAGGTACAAATTGCCGGCAATAAGTTTTTAACTAAAGCGCTGCTCATTGAAGCTTAATAGCGGGGCTGCATATGGTAGGACCTGCGCCAGCTTGAAAACCCAAAAGGATAAAAAATCCATAATGGCATGTGCGATTATAAGTATTTTTATATTGCGGTACCACTGGTAATGAATTGCAAAAATAACGCCGAAGACGCTTGTTTCCACAAAAAAGCTCGCCGGGTGCCGGCGAGCTTTTTTAACTAATCATAGATTAATATTATCAATTATTAGTTACGCGTAAAGCCACCTCTACCGCCGGTGTTAAAACCGGGGCCTTTGTCTTCGGCAACGTTTACAGTTATCCTGCGGCCATAATAACTGGCACCATTCATACACCTGATCGCTTCCTTTGCCTCGTCGTCATTCATCATTTCAACAAAACCAAAACCTTTACTCTCTTTCGTTTCGCGGTCCTTAATGATCCTGAGCGATTTCACAGGTCCAAAATCACCAAAAACGGCGGTTAACTCGGCTTCTTCCACTTCCAGTGGCAAGCCGGCAATAAATACTTTCATCAATGTTTTTAAATTTATGCAAAGGTAGTCAAAAAAAGGCGTACTCCGGCCTTTCAAAAGGTAAAAGCAGAAACCCTGCGAACTTTATTACGCGCAGATTACTATAAGCGCCGATTTGTTTAGCCGGTTAATCCGGGGCGCCGGCTACCATTTTTCAAGTCCGAGCAATTTTTTCCCAAGGGGGCTAAGCTGCGCCGCTTTATATTTTGTCTGCTCCCAACCACGCGGATCGCCGGGAAACGCGTAGCCCTCAGGCGCCTTCCTGTCTCTCCACGAACTGATACGCCATTGCCGCAGCTCTTCATTGTCTTCCTGCGCGGGCATCATGGCTATATACTGGGCTATGCGCACTTTGCCATTGCTCCTGTTAGGCCTTATCCCGTGCGGCTGCAGGCTGTTGAATATTAAAAGATCGCCAGCCTCCATTTTCACTTTCACCAGTTCGAAACCCGATACGTCGGGCTTAAAGTGGTCGCGGTCCGCCGGCTGTGTCAGTTTCCAGGTATCATATGTTCTGAACAATTCGGGCACGCACTGAAAGCCGCCCATATTTTCATCGGTTTGATCGCCCAGCGCCAAAACCCCCTGAACATTTTGCGGCTTGGTTTCCGGATCATAATCCCAATGGATAAAGCCCTTGTATTCAAATCCCGGTCGAATGGGAAAATTCAGATTCGCGCGGTCGATAGTGACCCACAGTTTTTCCGTGCCCCAAATGTCTGCAAAAGCATCGTAAACCTTTTGCACCTGGCGGTTGTCCCACAGATATTGGTGATTATAAACTTCTACCATGCCTGTGTTGGTGAGTTCTTTCATTTGCATTTCGGCGCGCGGCGGCGCATACCATGTTTCGGGATCATGAGGATCTTTTTCTTCAAATTCCCACAAAAAATTAGCAAGCCGGTCAGCTTGCTCTTTCGGTACAACATTTTTTATTACGATATATCCGTTCTCTGTCCAAAATTTCCAGTCGGCCTCGCTTAAAACCCGCAGGGGTTTACCATTACTTCGGTCGTTCAGTTTAATTGTGCTGGTTTTTGCAGTCGAGGGATTGCCGGGTATATCCTTATGGGCATTCCCCGGGGCTGCGGCGGCCATTAAGGCCATTGTTGCAGTTTCTTCTGTTCTCATGATCTCTTTAGTTGGTTAAACCAAAATTATAGAGAAATCGGGCTAAAAAGTACTCCTTTAATGACCAATAATTGTACTGTATTGATATTTTGTATATCTTTCTTAATAATTTTAGTTAATGCAGTAAAAATATGAGCAAAGTACAACTTGAAGATATTAAGCCGGATACCGGCAGCTCTTTTAAAATACTGAACCCAAGGTTGAGCACAACGTTTCTGTGGCATCTGCATCCTGAATATGAAATTGTGTACGTAGAGGCTGCCAGCGGGCCCCGACACGTTGGCGACCATATTTCCAGGTATGAACAAAGCGAACTGGTATTTATTGGCCCGAATATACCTCACCTGAATTTTGATTATGGCGTTCACGCCGATTGCTCACAAATTGTGATACAAATGAAAGAGAATTTTTTGGGCGAGCCTTTTTTTAATAATCCCGAGATAGCTGCTATTAAACAACTTTTCAAAAAGGCCTGTTATGGCTTATCATTCTATGGCGATACTAAGTTTAAGGCTGCAGAATCTCTTAAAAAACTGCAAGGTTTAAACAGGTTCGATCAACTGCTTAGCCTGCTGCAAATATTTCAGCTTTTGGCTACGACGAGCGAAGTTGAGATTTTAAACAGCGTACCGGCTGCAAATAAGGCATTTGTAAAGCAACAAAAAAGGATGGATGATATTTATAAGTACGTAAAAGAAAATTACAATTTAAAGCCCGATGTAAACGCCATTGCACAGCAAGCGTGCTTAAGTACCGCTGCATTTTGCCGTTACTTTAAAAAACAGACCAAATTAACTTTCACAGACTTTGTAAATCAATACAGGGTAAACGAGGCAAAGAACCTGTTACTGCAGGATAAAACCGTTACCGAAACCTGCTATGCTACCGGCTTTGAACAATTGTCGTACTTTAATAAAATATTTAAGAAGTTAACAGGTGAAAACCCATTGGCATTTAAGAAAAGAAACTTAACGTAATTCAGGGAATTTGTTTTTCCTGCGGCCGGCATAATCGGGTTGCGGAAATTGAGTTGTTACTTCAATTTAAGGTCGAAAGTTCCTTCCACCCTATAGTAGGGGGAGCTTGCCTTGTCGTCTTTGGCTAGGAAGGTGACGAAAGTACCTTTAGCAAGTTCGTTATGCTCGTTATACTGTGTGATATTGATGCTGCCGAAATCCTTTCGCCTCGGATATTTGCTTAACGAAAGCTGTAGCGCGGGTTTTTTATCGTCCGCAGTTAACAAAAACTGGCTTCCGGCAATACTTCTGCTTATGTTACTATACACAAAGCCTGATGAACTGATTCCAAAGCTCATGCTATGCTCCTTGTTAATGGCGGTAATACCAAAATACCGTGTATCATCGTCAACATGAACATTTATAAAAGCTATTGAATCTTTTACAGCATCAAAAGTGTAAGTTGAGTCGTTAAATTTAATTTTAAGCGTACCTGAGGCGGCGAGATAATTACCGGGCGCTGAGAAAATGGCGCTATCCGCAGCTACGCTGGTTTTTGAAGCGTCAGGCTCTTTCACAGCAGGATCCTTTTGGCAGGATGTTGTTACTGCCAGTAAAGAAATTGCACATGAAATTAAGAGGTTAGTAAACCTTTTGCCGCGCATATTTAAATTATTAATTAAATCTACAAAACTATTAACGAATATAAGTCACTCAAGGTTGTCCGATATGCTATTTTAATTAACATTTTAACATATTTTAACTTTTCTTTGGAATGGATGGATATTAAATGGTTTAACCGGAATTATTTGTGCCGGTTATTAGCGGTTAACAACTCGGAAAATTATTTTTGCCAAAAAGATTTGGCCATTTTTTACTAAAATAATTTGCATTTTAAACAGATAATCCGTACCTTTACATCTGTAGTATGCCAATTGGCATTTTAAACATAACGACCAAATGCCTTTCCCTGACTTTTTGAACGCTGATGAACTGTTGCCCAGGGTGGACGCTTACTTTCATTATATTGAAGGCGAATTTCATTTAGAAGAGAATCTTGTAAAAGGCGGCAAAGGCGACAATGCCATGCAAAAAACATGGGACCGTGAGCCTGAGCCACCCACCATTGCCGGACTGGCGTTTTTCCTGGGGTTTAACAGCCGGCAAGATTTTGATGAATATATTGAGCATGGGCCGTTTGCGCCGGTGCTAAAGCGAGCCCGCCTGCGTATTGAAGCCATCTATGAAAAAAAGTTGCATCAGCAATCGTCGACAGGGGCAATGTTTTTGCTAAAAAGCCTGGGTTGGACAGAGAAGCCGGGCGCCCAAAGCAATAGTACAAAAGCTGTAAGTACTTTAAAAGTAGAAATCGTTGAAACGGGTCCGGCTCCAGCCGACAACGAACGGGCTGTTATTTTATAAATAACTTATTTTACATAAGTAAAATCGTCTATCTCTGTGTCTGTGACCGACGGGTCATTCGGATCGGAAACCCTTGATACAATATGTATTGACATATTTTTTGTCGTAAGATTTGTTATAGTTTCCGGTGTGCCCGTAGGCAGGCTGCTTGTATACTGAACTAATTTGCTTCCGCTAACCGTATATGAAAATTCGCTAAGGCTCGGACCGGACTGGTTGGTTTGGGACATGTATCCAGAGCCATCGCTATAAAATTCGATAAAGTCGGCATTGGTGAAGTTTGTTTTGGTGAATGTGGCTATTTGTCCGCCGGAGTTGTTATATAATACAGACGCCTGTTTGGTTACGAACCATTTTCCAACAATAGTTATCCCGCCGGAAGGGGCGCTGTTGTCTTTTTTACAGGAAAATAAACAGCAAAAAAGAAAAAAACTTACTAACAAGCACTTATACTTCATGTCCACCATCTTTATCAGGTTAAATGTACTACTAGTTTTGCCAATTATGCAAGTTTTTTCGCCACAGGATTAAAGAATTAAATCGAACCATCGGAATATTAAGTTGTCCGTTATAATAATTCTCAGGCATCGGGACGACGCTAACGCACTAATTTGTCATACCACGCATAATGAGCGATCAAAAAGCTACAATACTCTTCAAACAAAACTACGCGGCGAAGGCGCAAATTGTCATCAACCAGGGGGGTACAAGTTCCGGGAAGACCTATTCGATCCAGCAGGTGTTATTTTGCATGGCCTGCGAGGCCGAAAAACAAGTGATCACGGTCGTCGGACAAGATATGCCGAACCTCAAAGCCGGCGCTTTGCGTGACGCGCTAAACATTTGTTCTTCATCGGCAACGCTGCAGGCTATGGTTAAACGCTATAACAAGACCGACAGGATATTTGAGTTCCACAACGGTTCAATCATCGAATTTAAAAGCTATGGCGATGCCCAGGACGCGAAGTCGGGAAAGAGGGATTACTTGTTTGTGAACGAAGCAGATGGTATTGATTGGAATGTGTACAGCGAACTGGCCCTGCGTACGCGAAAAAAAATATTCATCGATTATAACCCTACCGCCGAGTTCTGGGCCCACGATAATCTGATTGGAAAGCCGGGCGTTGAGCTGATTATATCCGATTACCGGCACAATCCGTTTTTGCCGGAGCAGACAAAAAAAAACATAGAAGCCCTAAAAAGCACAGACATAGAACGTTGGCGGGTTTACGCTCGCGGCCTAACGGGTAAAATAGCCGGGCTTGTTTTAGATAACTGGCAGCTGTGTGAAAAAATACCGAGACATATAACACCGTTTGCCGCCGGCCTGGATTTCGGTTTTGCTAACGACGAAACAGGCTTCATTTTAGTTTATAAGCAGCACGGAGAGCTTTGGGTTGATGAAATTTTGTATGAAAAAGGCTTAACCAATCCCGACATTGCTGACCGCCTGACAGCTGCGGGAATAAGTAAACACACCGAGATTATTGCCGATAGCGCCGAACCAAAATCTATCGAAGAGCTGAGGCGGCTCGGCTGGCGCATAACAGGGGCAAAAAAAGGGCGCGATAGCGTTAAAAATTCCATTGACATATTGAAACGGTACCGACTAAATATTACCAGGAACAGTGTCAACCTGCGTATCGAATTAGCCAGGTATAAATGGAAAACCGACCCTTCAGGAAAAAGCTTGAACGAACCAACAGATTCCTGGAATCACCTGATAGATCCCTTGCGTTACGTGGCGCTAAACAAATTAAAAATAAACCACATAAAAAAGCCGGTCAGCAGGCTGCCGTATAATAGCTCCAAGACATACGACTTTGCCGAAACCTATTTACTTAAATAAGGAACAAACAAAATTGAAAACATAAAACCGATGAAACTTAGCGCGTATGATAGAAAAAACACTAAAAACAACAACCGGTAAAATTAAAGTAAAAATACCCGCCGGCCTAAGCGAAGTTACCCTGGGGCAAATGATGGAATTACAGGAAAAACCGGATATGAGCGACCTGGAAGCAATCAGCATCTTATCAGGTGTGCCCTCGCAGGAATTGCAAAACGTATGCAATTTTGATGACTTTTCGATTTTCGGTGATGCCGTATTGTCATTGTCGCACGACGTAAAACACCTTTATAACAGCGATGACATACCCAAAAAAATTACGTTCGCCTGCGGTGATAAAAGCCTAACAGTAAATGTAATCCATAACCTGTCGGTAGAGCCTGCCGGCGCATTTATGGCGGCAAGGGACCTCATTGCCGAAGAAATAAACGAACACATACAACGTTACGGAAAAGATGATTGGGAGTTGTACTTTAACCCATCATTAAAAACATGTTGCCAGGTGCTCGCCCATTATTTCTTTTGCCGTGTTACCGGAAGAAAGTATAATGAATATGAAGTGGAAGAATTTATTGATGAGATAAAAAAACTGAGGGTAACGGAGGCGCTGCCCATTGCCAAACATTTTTTTTACTGTTATCCGGACTTATCGATACAGAAAACAAGCTTCTTGCATCGACTGCTTCGGTCCTCGAAAAAAAAGCGGGAATACAATCTTTCGAAAAGTTTAAATATATCAACACGGTAAATTCCCTCGCCGGCGGCGATATCACAAAATGGGCCGAAATACTGGTCATGCCTTACGAAAGGGTGTTAACCAAGTTACTGCTAAATAAAACAGAAGCAGAATATCAGAAACGGTATAGTGAATTATTACAGGCCCAACGCTGAGCCGCGAAGCGGGAAAATCTGCACACCGATCAACTAATCTCTAATCAACTAATCTCTAATCTCCACAATATGCCTATACGCAACCAAATTGAAGCTGTAGTACAAACATTAAGCGGAACGCCAACGTTTGTGTATGGCACGGTAAATGAACTCAACCAACTCGCCGATGATGCGTCTTTCCCTTGTGTGTTCATGTATCCCTTGCAGCCAATCGATGTATCGCCACAGGTAAACGGATCTGTCGACAATACATTTTCCGTTTATCTCGAATTTCTTTTCAAAACCGACTTTGACCAGTACACAGCAGACAATGAAACCTATGTGAACCAGGCTTTATCGCTGGCCAATGAATTCATTGTAAAAGCATCCAAATACAGGGAAGGTGAAGGCCGGTATTTCAGGATAAAAGCCGGCGACAGGGCAAAATGCCTGCCGGTTTATAACAAGTTTGACGTAAATACAACCGGCGTAAACCTGACAATAAGTTTGGCTACTATGTATTTTGATCAATTTAGTTAATCCACGAATACGTATGAATAACGATCAATTAGTCCGCCTGCTCGAATTGCTCAAGACGGATATCATCAATTCGTTGCAAACCAATAGCAAAAATGCAACCGGGCAAACAGCGAAACAGCTTACCATTATCGAGGATAGCGGCATTGTACAACTTCAGGCGCCATCTTATATGGAATTGCTTGAGACCGGCCGAAGGCCTACCAGCCCTGATGCGGTGGCGGGTAACCCACCTATGATACAACGTATACAGCAATGGTGCCGTGCGAAGGGCATACCTGAAAAAGCAGCCTGGGCCATCAAAAAATCTATCGACAAAAAAGGATTTAGAGGAATACCCGGCCTGCTCTCTGAACCGCTGGGAGATGAGAATATCAACATGAGGCTAAAGGCTGTCATCGACAATATCGCTGCATCTGTCAGCAACGAGTTAGCCTTGACGATCAAGTGAAGGGTTAATATGAAGTTCAGCATACCGCTACAACGGATTCGACATTGAAACAAAAAACTGAAAAATTTTCAACAACAAACATATGTCCATACACGCAACAATTGGCCCGGGGAGAACGGGCGAGGTCGGTACCCAGGTAAGCGGCGAAGTTATTATTTTGCTTTTTGATGGTGATAACAATCCCACCAATGGCAATAACCGTACGGTGTATTATACCCAAAACCTGAATGGAGTAATTACATCTAATATAGGCATTGTAATAGCTGGGCAAAGCGCATCGGTTTATCATGGATTATTAAGCGATACCAATCCTTCCAGTCTCTACTATACTAAATTTCAAATTGACAGCATCAGCGCCGAACCAAACCCTTCGCCACCGGTGAACCGTTGCGACCTTGCGATCAGTTTTATCAATCCCGATAAGCCTGAGTCGGTAAACGGTGCGGCGGACGGTCAAATAACAGTTATTGCAAGTTCAAGCGTCGGGCCTGTCATGTATAGCCTCGATAATGTGACGTTTCAATCGTCGCCAACGTTTTCCGGCCTGACCGGCGGGCTAAAGACTGTCTATGTAACCGACCCCAACGGCTGCACAGCTACAAAATCGACAACCGTGCAGGTATCAGCCAACCTGCTCATCAGTGACCCTTCGGTTACGATTACCGGCGGGAATACATCCCGATGGAGCGCAGCTTTTAACCCCGTAGTGTTTACGTATTTGCGAAAAGATTTCCAGGTAACCTCAGTCACCCTGGATACCCTAAGCGGCAACGCGGCTGTATCGGTGAATTGCGACACTACCGCCCTGAAAAACACTATTGACACCAACACCCAGGCTATACAAAATGCCGCGCTGCTTAATGTGGTATTAACCAATATAAACCCGGTTAACGTGTACATCAATGCGGGCAATTACATCGGCACTTTCCAGGTTAACTCAGCCACAACCGATGGCACGTTGGTGTTAAACACGCCTTTTTCGTCGACGGCTACGGGCTATGTAAATATAAACTTATTGAGGCCTTATTACCAGGTGCGTACTCAAATCAGCTACTACGATGCTGGCAGCGGGCAGCAAAACACGATCACATCAACAAACAGGCCCGATAGTACAGGTTTGGTAAAGGCCGACATTTCTAATTTTTTGCAAAGCCTTCTGAGGGCCAAAGACGATAGTGATTTTACACAAATAAACTATCGCGACAGCAACCTTAGCGCGTGTTACAAAATTGCTTACGCTGAATACTGGGACGGTAAGCTAAGCAGCGGCCAGGCATTACAATACATTCCCGTAACTGATCCATATTATGTGCTATACGCCGCAAAGCAATTGGGAGACCGGTACGGCGGCAACCTGGCGGCCTATGTCCCATTCCCATCGGTAACAGACAGCAGCCAATTGGCAAAATGGGTAACGGATTTTGCCGAACCTGCTTACTCGAATGGATATCCCTTTGATATCGGTTTCATTTACAGCGAGGCCCTGGTTGGTCTTCAGATCTATTGCGTGCTTACACCGCTTGATATTAATCGTAACCCATTGCCAGGCGGGCCGCAAACCAGTTATCTTTTAAACGAAGATGGCCACTGGTTATTGAACCAGGATGGCAGCAAACTGGTCATTGCCAACCAAACGTCTTTAACAATGGATATCCCACAGCATATCGGTTTAAACCGTTTGCTGGTCAATGCCAATTTTGATAGTGATGTTTATTATTTTACGCTGGCGCTTAAGTATGATGACAACAATAGCGTTAGGCATACCGTGACCGAAACGCAGACCATCAGGATTGACGACGCCGTTGATGAGCAGTCTATTTACCTGCGCTGGATAGGATTGAGCGGTTGCTGGAATTACTGCCGTTTTGTTTACAACCAGGAGGTTTCGCTGGATGTGCAGAATGCCGTTATCATAAAAAATTACGTTTCCGATTGGGAAAACCAGGATAGCATTGAAGAAGTGATAGGCAAAAGCGCCGGCCAAAAAATAAAGGTAATAGCCGAGGACTTATCTATTGCCGATATAAAAGGATTGCAATCCATCAAATATTCACCCAAAGTGCAGATGCTGGTAAATAAGAACCCGGTTAAATGGCAAACCATTGTAATCAACACTGCAACTTTCAGCGAATACGAAACCTTAAACGGACAGGCGCCGTTCAGCGTGACGTTTAACTTGCCGGGTATTAATATTCAAAGTCAGTAAGATTGTTGTAAAGTTGAAATGTTGTAAGGTTGAAATGTTGATTGATAAGTCTATGAATCCGCTATGGAAAATATCATCAGCCCTTACCATATTGAAGTAGCTAAAAACCTTACAACCTTCCAACATTACAACTTTCTAACATTACAACTTTCTAACATTACAACAACAAAAATGGACCAACTCCAACTATTTATAAACGATCAGCTTGTCGACCTTAGCGACGACAGCCCTATAGCGCTCACTTTTCAAATCAATAACCTCGCGGAGGCTCAAAACCAGCAGGGTAATACCAGCAACCAGTTTAAGCTGCCTTTAACCCAGCGCAACCGGCAGATACTGGGTTTCCCGGATGATATCGCATTCGCTACTGATCTCCCCTACCGGAAATATCAGGCAAAACTTATACAGGACGGGCTTGAAATACTCCCCTACGGTATTGGCGAATTAAATGGCATCGACCAGGATACTGCCAATATTACCATTTTATCGGGCAATGTTGATTTTTTTGATGCCATTGATGGTAAGCTATATGATATGGGCGATAGTACCAGTATCTGGAGCAATTACGGCCAAAACCTGGTTTGGAAACCCTACGACCATACCTGGAATTTGGATAATGTTGCCGATTCCCAAACGAAAACCGATGGATGGATATATCCCCTAATTGATTATGGGTTTATGACTGATGATTTTACCGCATCAATTGATGTACACAACATGCGCCCCGGATTTTTCATAAAAACGGCCATCGATCTTTTGTTAAAATCGTCGGGTTATAAAGCCGCCGGATCTTTATTAGGCGACCCGCTTTACCCATTAATGATCGCCCAGTTCGCCAATGGAAACTGGGAACACGGAAGCGATTATCAAAATCAACCGGATAACAGGGGCCTGAGTGTTGTGCAGTCCATGCAAACAAATCTTAGCCATCCCGATGCAAACAATCCGGGTGGGAATTTATATTGGGATACGATTATGCCTCATGGCGACCAATCTAACCAGTTCTCCGGCAGGCAATACTTCACGGCTAAAGTGATCAACGACGCGGTAATTACCGTCACAATGCCGCATGTATATCTGCGCGGGTACGTGGCTCAGCAATCCACCAAACTATCTATTATAATTTTTTACCACCAAAATGGGCATCCTTCGTCAGAAGATACGCAATTAGCAAGCTACGACATCTCATTTGAGGGGCATGGAGAAAAGAAACCCGGGGAGTCATGGTCAGATCCAAATGGCTGGACACGGCTAAACGGGAGCAGCGGTGGCGGGCTATACGGGGAAATTGACATCTACAATGCGGTATTATCATTTCAAACAACAATGGCCGAAAATGATACTATTTATATTGGCTACGCCTGGCATAACCGGTATCCGGGATTCGTTACTATTTATGCCGGTGCAAGCTTTACGGTGCAATCCCAAAATCAGTCAGTGCAATTTGGACAAGCAGTTCAATGTGAGCGCATATTCCCCGATATTTCACAAAAGGACCTGTTAAAAGATACCTTGCAGCGGTTCGGGATAATTTGCCAAACAGATAATACCAATAAGACCACATCCTTCAACTCGTTTAGGGATATTGTAAACAATATCCCGGTTGCGAAAGACTGGAGTAGTAAATGCCTTAACCAGGGCAAGCAGGTATCATTTAAGCTTGGCAACTACGCGCAGCTAAATTATATGCGATACCAAACCGACGAAAATATTCTGCCATTGAAATACGGCTGGTCGCAAATAAGGATTGACGATCAAACGCTGCCGGCAAATGCAACGTTGTTTACAAGCCCATTCGGGCCAAGTTTGAACCGGCCCTATATTGGTGGCACCGTCGCGCAGATCGCGATGATCGACAGCAAAAGCGACAGCAAGGATTTCAGTATAGGCGTTGCCCCGAGGATACTTATCGATCAAAAACTGAATATTAGTGCCTTAGGTAAAACGGTAACCCTTATCGACAACCTTGGGAATACCAGAATTATAAATGATGTAATAAGTACCCCTTATTTTTATAAACCCGACGCGCCGGCTCTCGGACAAAGCTATGGGCAGGCAAGCCTGTTATTTGACGACCTGCGTAAAAAGTATTACCCCGAGCTGGAAAAAATACTCACGCAGGCAAAAAAAGTAATACGCTATATCCTCCTAACGCCGCGCGATATACTGGAACTTAATTTACTGATCCCTGTATACATCCAACAGGATAGCGCCTACTACTATATTAATAAAATAGATGCATGGCGCAAAGGGCAGCCAACGAAGGTGGAGTTGGTGAAACTCGGATAAAAAGATCCCCGATAAAGTCTTGGGTTTTATCGAGGATCTTAATAGGACACGATGATTATTTATTATTTCTTATCTAAAAGACAAAGGAACATACGATACAACTGGTCGGGATTTACCACGTGAGCATCTTCAACATATAATTCAAAATCTACCAGCGGCGAAGCTTTAAGGGCGGCACGGTCAGCGGCGTTCAGGTCAAATATTGATTTACGTACAAATTCAGCGTTATCGCTAACACTTGTTTCTACAACTGCTAACGGCTTTTTTATCCTGTGCCCGTTCGCTAATAAAAGGGTAACCCCTTTTCTGTCTGTCATGGGCGATAAGGCTATTGCTTCCATTAAAACCGAATATGTTACGGTTTGCCCTTTTATATCTTTGAAATAAGTGACGTTAAATGGCAGGCTGTGTTCACCCGGCTTAACTAATGATGAATAAGCAGTTGAAAATTCTGTTGCATCATGCAGTTTATTGTAGCCGCCGGTGATCGTTGAACATATGTTATCCAATTTAGTTTTGAAGTCCTTGTTTTCAGCCTCCTGAGCTTCAAGACAGGTCATGTTTTTTGGATCAAATACCGAAATATATTCATAATAAACCGTTCCAATGTTATCGTTGGATAATTTCAAAAAGTTAAATCCGTTGTGGGGCGAAGCGCCGGCATCGGTGCATTTCAGCTTTTGGCCAACCATTTTATTGTAATCGGAACCATATTTGCCAGGATTAGCAACAGCTATATTTTCGGGGTCGTCCGGCTCACCTTTTAGGTCTTTTATAAATCCCGGATAACCAAACTGCTGGAAACCACTAGGTAGTGAATCGACAACAAATGTTTTACCGATATAATATGAAGGCTCATGTTTTTGTGCTCTTGCAAAAAGAGAACAAGCGGCTAGTAATAACAGCAGGATAATTTCTTTTTTCATCATGTGATTGGTTTAAGCATTAATATATTGATAATTCGGAAATAAGTTGTGAGGTTGCTAAAATTTATAGCAAATGTAAAAGATTATTTGATATTTCCTAAAAATAAAAAAATAAAAACAATTTATGCCAAATGGCATAAATATCATAAATTTGTATCAAGCTGATATGCCTGCATTATTTTTCAAAAGTTGGCCGGATATCGTTTATTCAGGCGCCTAACAGTAACCTCAACCTCCATAAAACCAACTAATCAACAACAACAAGTAGCAACGTTCAATATGTCAGATAACATTACCAGCAAAAAAATACTCATAGAAGTAGAGGCCCAGACCGACAGCCTGCATAACAGCATGACAACCGCAAGCAGTGCTATCGACAGGCTCACCAAAAGCCAGGACCAACTTACCGGCAGCGGCAAACAAAATAGCCAGCAATTTAAAGATAACGCGGCTATGATCGAGCTTTGGCAAAGTCGATTGAGCAGCGCGACCACGCAGGTAGATCTCAATTCACGCGCGGTAAAGAGCTCGACCGGCACCATCGAGCAAAATAAGGCTATGGTTACGGCGCTCACCGCAGAAAAGCAAAAGCTTGCTATTGGCTTTGCCGACAATTCGCAAAAAGCCCAGGACCTGGATGCAAAGATCAGTGCCCTAACAAGCACTATTGCTAAGCAACAAGGCATAATGAGCGCTGCGGAGGGCCGCGCCGAAACCTTCGGCAAAGCATTTCAGAATGTAAAAACCGGGGTCGACGGCCTTTCGAAAGTATCGGGATTATTAGGCAGCAGCTTAAGCGCCGCAGCGCAAACTTTTGAGCCGCTTAAAAGCAGTTTACAGACCGCCGTAAAAGTAGTTGAGCCATTTAAGAGCGGGCTTGCATCAGCAAACAAGGCTTACGCGAATTTCCGCAGCGGATTAGCCTCGGGACAAAGCATGCTGAGCGCCTTTAAAAACAGCTCGGAAGGTACCAAAAAAGCTTTCGAAGCTTTTAAACGTGGTTCGGACACGGGTAAGGCAGCTATTTCCGGTTTCAAAAGCGGGTTTGACTCTTTTAAAAAAGGAATCAGTGAAGGGAATGGCATTTTTACTTCGTTCAGTAATGGGGTTAAACAAGGTCAGTCCACTTTTTCATCGCTAACTCAAGGTGTAAATATGGGCTCCGCCAGTTTTAAAATGCTGAAAGTAGCAATTGCAGAAACAGGTATTGGTTTAATATTACTTGTTGTAGCGGCCCTGATTGAAAAACTGCAGGAGTGCAAACCCGTAATGGATATGGTAAACGGTGCTATGGCAGCCATAGGCGCGGCAGTGAGGGTGGTCATCGATACTATTACAGGCCTTGTTACGAGTTTGAGCAAATTAGGCGATTTCATTGCGCACCCAATCGATAGCATTATGAAACTCGGTACCGCTATGGCTAAGGCTGCGGCCGATGCGTATAATCTTGCGAAGGCCCAGGAAAAATTAAAGAACGCGCTCAGCGCACAGGAAGTAGAAAATGCCGGCTTGAAGGAAAACATCGACCTGCTGAGAGAAAAATCAAAAAATGGTAAACTGACTGTTCAGCAACGGCTTGATGCCCTGAAGGCCGCCGGCGATGCTGAAAAAAAATATTTTGAAGAAAACAAAAAATTAAACGATCAGGAAAGGGCGAATGCCATAGAGGATGCCCGGCTTAAAAAAGGACTAAGTGACGATGAAATTCGCGCTCTTAAAGAACGAGGGACACAATACGCACAGGAGCTGCTAAACGAAGGGAAGATAACACAAGAACAATTTGATGCGATAAAAAAAGCCGACCTTGACATAATAGCCTTGCGAAAAGAACATACCGAGTCAACCAGGGACCTGTTGAGCGAGCGGCAAGGGATAGAGGACGAAGCTGCCGCCAAAAAGAAGCAGAGACAGGAAGAGCAGCGAAGGCAAGCTGCAAAACTACGGCAGGAAAGCGAAGTTGAACGGAAAAAAATAGAAAATAAGAAAAAGGAAATAGCCGATGAAACCACGGATGCAGAAGAAGTAGTGACTGCCTCGCAATTAAAGTTGATCAAAGATTTTGTCTCGGCGAAGGTGTGGGAACTAAGCGAATTAGATGAAAGTTATAGGCAAAAAATAAGCAAATACCATGATTTCATCACCGAGTACCAGAACATGAATGATCAGGATAAGGCACTCAATGCTGCGAAAATGGAGGCGTATACAAAGGCAGAAAATCAGCTAACAGCTGACCAAAAAGCTGCAAGGTGGAAAATAGTACAAAAGTTTAATAAAGAGGCAGCCGCAAAAATACTCCAGGATCATAAAAAACTAAATGAGCAACTGCAAAAGGAAGATGAAAATAATATTATAGACGCTGCTAACCCAGCAGATAAACTCGTGGCAGAAAAAAAGCTGATAATAGATAAATATGCCTATGAAATAGAACAGGCAAAAAGTGCGAATGAAGATGTTACCGCCCTTGAAAAACAACGTGACCTCGAGATCAGCCGCCTTGATAAACAGGACCAACTGGCTAAAACCGACCTTATTAAAAAAGCAGAACAGGAACGAAAAAACTTTATTATTCAAACCGCCCAACAAGTTACAGGGGCGGCGTTCAGTATAATAAGCAATGGCATAAAACAGGCAACCGACGCGAAAATAGCCGGCCTTGAAAAAGATGAAGCAGCTGAATTAAGCAACGCCGCTTTGACATCGGCTCAAAAATTAGCCATCGACCAAAAATACAAGAAACAGGAGGCGCAGGTAAAATTAAAGGCCTTTAAAGAAGAAAAGGAAGCATCGATAGCACAAGCGGTAATTAATGGAGCCATAGCGATAACCAAAGCCGAGTCGCAAACCGGTGTGCTGGGCCCATTGGTGATACCGGGCATAATTGCCGAAACAGCCATACAGATTGCAAAAATAGCGGCACAAAAACCGCCCGCTTACGCCGCCGGCGGTTTACATTATAGTTCGGATGGCCGTGGAGGGGTCTTATCAGGTTATAGCAAAACCGATAATACCAACGCTTATCTCCGTTCGGGTGAGGGAATCGTAGTTTCCGAAGCTATGCAGGTCCCCTGGGCGCGTAACCTGGTTAGCGCCATAAATGTTGGCTTTGGCGGCCGGGATTTTTCGGTGACCAATCCTGGGCGCGGCTACGCAGTCGGCGGGATATTTACCGATGGCGGCGATGCCAACAGGTATTATAACCAGCCGGTGCACGATCAGAAAAACCTGGCCAACTCCATAGCCTACCAGATGATCAATAACTTCCCGCCAGTGTATGTGGATGTTAAAGACATCAATAATCAGCAAAACATCCTGGCACAAACAATTAACAGAGTAAACCTGTGAGGCGAAAGGTTAAAGGCGAAAGCTGAAAGGTTTTTGACTTCTGCATAAACCACTCACTTAATCAACCTAATCTAAACTAATCAAACTAACTTATGAATATTCAATTAGCCAACACTTTATTCGACGATGACATATTCTCGGCCTTATACAAAGCGGGGTTTATCACCGCAAAAGTTTTTGTTTATCGTGAAATATACCTTTGGGTGCAAGCCCAGGTAAAAACAAGGGGTATTACGAAAAACCAGGCGGTTTTAGAGGCCGAGGTAAAATTTATGAAGGATGAGCGCACGATATGGAGGGCCTTGAATAGCTTCGAGGACAATAAATAAAAATTGTGTAACAAATCGGCTTATTAACTATCTAAGTGATAAACCTCGTTTATCATGAACTGGAAAAATGCATTCAAAAGGAAAGCCACCAATCCAAAGCCAAAAAAAAGCAAAGCACGTGAGTGGATAGATGCTTTTTTATTTGCGATAGTTGTTGCAACAATTATCCGTGGCTTGTTGTTCTCCGCTTATGCAATTCCGTCTGGTTCGATGGAGGGAACCGAACTAACCGGTGATTACCTTTTTGTGAGCAAATGCAGCTATGGCGCCAGGCTGCCCATAACCCCACTATCGATACCATTTACCGAGCCAACAATGTTTGGAATGAAAACTTATTGGGGTGCTATTCAGTTGCCTTATTTACGCCTGCCCGGTTTTACGAGCATTAAAAAATATGACGTTGTTGTTTTTAACAAACCTGCAGACACTGACCAGGGCATTCCGGTTGACCAGCGCATGACCCTGATAAAACGTTGCCAGGCAACGCCAGGCGATGTGCTCACGATTGTTAACGGCCAGGTGTATATCAACGGCAAAGCATCCTGGAATGCGCCAAAAGCCCAAACTACCTATATTGTGGTTGCTGATATGTCGGCCATGAGCCAGGAAGGGCTTGAGGATTTGCACACTCAAACCCAGGAAATCGGCCCAAATACTTATGAAATGACGATGCCTGTTGAAAGTGCATCAACATTACGATCTTTTTCAAATGTGAAAAGTGTTGCACCGGAGGTAATGCCGGCAGGGCAAATCGACAAAAGCGTTTTTCCGCATAACGCCCGTTTTAAATGGAACCAGGATAATTTCGGGCCTTTAACTATGCCCAAAAAAGGCTGGACAATTAAGTTAAACGATTCAACGCTTGTGCTATATCGCCGCGCCATAGAAGTATACGAGCACAATAAGGTCGGTGGCTACGGCAACAATATTCTCATCAACGGTAAAAAGGCTGAAACCTATACCTTTAAAATGGACTATTACTGGATGATGGGCGATAATCGTCACAACTCGCTCGATTGCCGCTTTTGGGGCTATGTGCCGGAAGATCATATTATCGGCAAAGCAGTGATCAATTTTTTCAGTACAGATTCAACGAAAGATATTTTCCACAAAGTACGCTGGGATAGGGTTTTGCGACCGATCAATTGATCTACTGACAAACACTGTCACCATTTGATCGTGGAATAATCCCGACATTTGATTAAACAGATCGGTGAAATCATTTTAAAATCGGTGAAATCAAAAAACAATACTGACAAAACACTGTCACCATTAAATTAAATAACAAATCCGATCTTTGAATTATGCCAATCAGCATAAGCATCATTACTGACAAAACACTGTCACCGCCTTATAAAAAATATGTTCGGATATTTGTATAAGCCCTTTGGCTGACCGATTTCCTGAATACACGATAACATGGAATCCCAGGCTTATCACTAAATTCAGCGGCTATCGAATTCAATATTTCGCACTTTCCGATTGCCAGACTTTCTGACCAAAAAACATCTTAATACTCAACTCTAACATCTTAAATCTACAGCATGAGTTACAAAATATACCTATACGACACAGATACCGATTGCATTGGCTCCGGTAGTTTATCATCATCTTATGTTCAATCGCAACTGGAGGCTGCTGCGGGTGACGATGTGGAAGTTCACATCAGCTCGGTCGGCGGCAGCGCGTTTGACGCCATCGCTATTTACGACTTGCTTAAAAAATATGAAGGCAATGTAATAACGTACGTCGACGCACTTGCCGCTTCAGCAGCCTCCATAGTTGCCATGGGTGGTAAAAATGTAGTAATGAGCAAATATGCGCTGCTGATGATCCATAAACCAATGGTGGGCACCGGCGGTAACGCAGATGAATTGTTAAAAGACGTGCAGATGTTGAATATAGTCCAGTCGCGCCTGGCGCAGATCTATATGGACAAAACCGGGTTGGACGGGGTTACCGTTAATAGTTTGATTAACTCCGTCACCTGGTTATCCGCCGATCAGGCGCTTGACCTGGGCTTTATTGACCAGGTCGAGGACTACAGCACGAACATCTCCAACAGTGTTATCATTAAAAATTATGTAAGCACGGCTCCGGTGTTTTATCAACGGTATATCAATAAAATCTTAACCAATAAAAGCAACATGAACATTGAAAACAAAGAACTTATCGAAAAAACCACGTCGGTTTTGGATAAGATTATGAACTTCTTTAAGAAGGTAGTAAACAAGCAAACCATTACCGATAAAGGTACGCTGCACCATGCCGGCGAACTGGCAGAAGGCACCGAGGTTTATAACGACGAAGACATGAGCAGCCCCGCCGCCAGCGATTGCTATACCACGGCAAGCGGCAGCAAAGTGGCGGTACAAGGCGGCCAGGTACAAAAGATCACGCCTCCTGCAGCAGATCCGGATGCCGACCCGGACGCAGACGATGATGATGAGAGTGTATCCACAGATAAACTAAAATCTTCAAAAAAACCAATGGACATCCAAAACAAGCTGCAATCGATCAAAGCAAAGCTTCAGGCTCAAAACGCACTACTAAATGAAGCAAAAGAGGCGCTCGAGGCTGCAAATACCCGTCTTGCAAAAACGCGCGAAGAAGTAAAAAACGAGATCAAATCCGACTTTGCTCCGCCCACCGGCGGATCAAAGCGCAGCAACAAAGCAAAAACCGAACCTGTTCCCTTCTTCGCACCGCAAACAACTCTAGCAAAAAATGCGGTTAGGAAAGCCATTGCATCCTGATCGCCACTTTCCTTCCAATTCCATCAACAATAATCCACTCTTTCCAATCCCTATCAGAAAACCACATTAATCAAAAGCTCCCCCTTTAGGGGGCCGGGGGGCAAAACCTATTTATGGCTCAATTCACATTTACAAACAACACCTATGCCGGCGAAGCGCTGGCCGGGTTTATGGCCAGCACGCTCCTGGAAGCCGATTCGGTAAAGCGTGGCTTGCTGACTGTTATTAACGACGTCAAATCGCGCAAAGTAATACTTGATGTAGATGACGACGTGGTATTACAAGATCCTTCGGGCATATTTCATGACCAGGGCACCACAGGCTTACAAAATGAAAGCTACCTCGACCCGGTGGTCTACGAATTTATGAAACAGGAACAATGGGACAAGCTGATCCAGTCATGGGAAGCACAAAGCCTTAAGCCTGGCGCTTTCCTTGATTATGAAGGCGTTGTCGACCTGTCGGACTTCATGGTGCAGCGTTATCTTACCAAAATACAAATTGCCAATGAGCGCTTGTATTGGCTGGGTAAAGGCTCAACCAAGGAGGCTACCTTCACCGCGGCATTCCCGGGCCTGCTGCCAACTATCGCTGGCGCTTCCGGCGTTTACAAGGTTGGTTTGGGTAAACCGGCCACGTCCATGGCTGCAACAGCTATCGATGCATCTGGCATTGTAACCGTATCCGATACTTCAACCTTAGCCGATGGCGACGTGGTAACTATTACAGCGGTTACCGGCACAAGTAAAGATACCACCAATGGTACGCCCGGAATTGCCATACAAGGGCAGTCGTACTTTATACAAATAGCAAGCGCAACTACATTTAAACTGGTGCGCAACTATAACGAGGTAAACAGTCGCCTGGCAGCTACATTCTCAGGTACTGCGACAGCCGCGACAGTAAGCTATATCAACGTAAGTAACGTTTTGTCGGTACTTGGCAGCGTTTATGCCCAGCTCGATCCTGCCGACCGTATACAGGATGATTTTAACCTGCAGGTACCGTTACATGTTGGTTATGCATTTGCGCAGGCGCAGGCAAACAAAGCGCTGAACGTCATCAACGCTTTCACCGACATGAAAAAGATGGATTACCTCGGTATTCCGCTGCAGATCATGAACCACTGGCAGGCCAATACCATTTTGGGCGCCCGTTCTTCGAACCTGTTTTTAGGTGTCGATCTGCTTGGCGATGCATCAGAATTGTCGACGGTTTACATGAAGCCCTATACCAACGATAACGTGGTGCGCATGAAAGCCCGTATGAAAGCTGCTGTAAACTATAAATTCGCTAACGAGATATTTTACTTGAGCGCCTAAGAAGCTGTCTAAAAACGATTAAATAAAAATGATATGTGTTGAGAAGTTGATAAAAGAGCCATCGCTTAGCGGCTAAATAATTACTAATTGTGAATTACCACAAACCCAATTAGTATGAAAAATTAT